>SWCD01024332.1_pt1 | contig 44290 bp, 38 predicted proteins | sample 4693011 | NCBI WGS metagenome assembly SWCD01 (sample SAMN10267278, study PRJNA491770) | bioreactor metagenome | isolation source: DHS bioreactor inoculated with marine | place: Japan: Omine Ridge, Nankai Trough
AGTATCGGGCGCGAACGTGAATTGCTAATTTTGGTGTGCAAAAAATGGCACGTTGCAAAACGGCTGCTGGATGCTGTGACAAAGCAGCAAAATATAAAAGGTGTTGCCTATCTATTTGACGAAAGCGATACGCAATTACCAAATGTTGGCGGTATCGAGAAAACGATTGAAAAACGTGGGCGACATCGCAGATCATTTGTCCGGATGATATTTGAGGATTTGACAACAGACCGTTTAATCATCTGTCTTGACCCGGGAAATATCGAGGTTCTGGATGATTTTTATGGTGACCGCGCTACGGTAAAGACCCTGGAAATTTCCTGCAGTTTTACAAATGACTATATTCGCGGCCATGCAATTCGTTCCGGCATTGCAAATGAAAACAGCTCGGAGGATGCTCTGGCCCGTCTTGTGCCAACCGTTCGGCAAGATTTGGCATTTGAAAGCGACCGTATCCGCGACCGCAATTTTCCGCATCTCTATTCGATTTCAGACAAAAACAAGCCCGAAGAAAACATGATGCAAATCTCGGCGTTTCTGGATGTAGGTGAAGAAAAGGCCCGCCAAATTGCTGAAACCCCCTATTTATTTTCCGATTAAGGATTAATTTATGATAAAATGTATTTTTCCGGCGATGGCCGTTGTGGTATTTTCTACGATCAGCGCTTCTTCTCAGAATTTTGAAAAAGGTATAACGGCTTATCAAGCGATGGATTATGCTTCTGCACTGGAAGAATTCTTTTTACTCGCAGAACAAGGAAATGCCGAGGCTCAGTATCGTGTAGGAATGATGTATTATAACGGTGAGGGTGTTCCTAAGAAACAACCCTCACTTGGTATTACCTTTGAAAAAGCGGAAAATGGAGACGTTTCAGAACAATTCATGGCAGGTTTTTTGATAGAGGGAAAAGGTCTTGCGCGCCATGATATTCGAGAGGCTATCCATTGGTATTCAAAAGCTGCGAAACATGGTGATGCTCGGGCTCAGTTTGCGCTTGCTAATATGTATTATAATGGGGTCGGTGTAGCGCAAAATTATGAAGAGGCAATGAAATGGTATGCCAAAGCCGCAGAAGGTGGAAATACCAAAGCGACTGAGTCTTTGCAGTATTCTCAAAAATACTGGGATCGAATTCCACATGAAGTAAAAGAGCAGTATAAGTGGAATATTAATGAAATTCGTTTAGGTAAGGAACAGGAGCACTTTACGGCGGATCGAATGACGAACTATGGGTTCGGTGTGCCCAAGGACGATATAAATGTAGCCTATAAATGGTTTGCAAAAGCTGCCGAACAAGGGCACGTACAAGCGCAGTACAATATCGGGATTAGTTTTATAACGGGGCGCGGAATTTCGAGCGATTTTGATAAATATATCGAATGGATGACTAAAGCTGCAAAGCAAGGGCACGCAGAAGCACAAATATCTTTAGGAAATTATTATTTTACTATTAGTTTTTCAGATAAAAATGCGGGCGAGAAATCTGTTAACTGGTACATCAAAGCTGCTGAACAAGGGCATACTGGTGCGCAATATATTTTAGGCAAACGGTATAAGGATGGTGATGCGCAAAGCTATCGTGACGCCCAAAAATGGCTTTTAAAGGCCGCAATACAAGGATATGCTCCAGCTCAAAGCGCTTTGGGACATTTTTATCAAAATGGCTTGGCTGGTTCGCAAGATACCGTTCTTGCCTCTATGTGGTATGATCTGGCGGCCCGCAATTCTGATTTCATTTTTCCGAGATACATAATCACAGAAAAAATGACTGACAGTGAAATTATTAAGGCACATAAAATGGCATATGAGTGTTTTATGTCTAACTATGAAAACTGTGGCTACTAATTGGTAACCAAACGAAACTAAACAGGAGCCACCAATGGCCTACAATTACGACCCCGAAAACATTTTCGCCAAAATCCTGCGTGGTGAAATTCCCAATGATACGGTGCTGGAAACCGAGCATGCATTGGCATTTCGTGATATCGCGCCACAAGCCCCCGATCATGTTTTGATCATCCCGAAAGGCTCTTATGTCAGTTTTGATCACTTCGCAGCCGAAGCCGGCGCAGACGAGATTGTTGGTTATATCCGCGCCGTTGGCGCCGTTTGTAAAATGCTGGGGGTTGATCTTGGGTCGGATGGTGACGGCTACCGCATGATTGCGAATACAGGCAAGAACGGCGTGCAGGACGTGCCGCATTTGCATGTGCACATTCTGGCAGGCAAGTTTTTAGGCCGCATGTTGCCGAATATATGAACGCATAATTGCATTGCAGCACACATGGCTTGCGTCTAATATCACACCGATAATATGAGTGACAGGAACCGATAATATGGCCCATGATGCCCCCGAAATTGTAGAAGTAAGCAAAACCCGCGTCGCGTGTGATGGCGGCGTTGGTGGACACCCGCGTGTGTGGCTGCAAATGCCAAGCGATCAAAACTGGGTTGAATGCCCTTATTGCGACGCCAGGTTTGTCCTGAAAGAGGGCGCGGACGCGGGACATTGACGCCCGTGGATTTTGGCAAAGGCCACCATCTGCAACTGATTGATGTCTCGGGTTTTATTTTCCGCGCATACCACGCATTACCGCCTTTGACGCGTAAATCCGACGGGTTTCCCGTGGGCGCGATCAGCGGGTATTGCAACATGATCTTCAAGATGGTCGAGGATCAAAAGGGCCATGATGCGCCCACGCATGTGGCGGCAATATTCGATCACAAAGGCAAGACGTTCCGGTCTGACATCTACCCCGAATACAAAGCAAACCGCCCACCTGCGCCAGAGGATCTGGCACCGCAATTTCCGATTATTCGTGATGCTACACACGCGTTCAATCTGGCCTGCGTTGAGGTTGAAGGTTATGAGGCCGATGATATTATCGCCACTTTGGCCGTGCGCGCGCGGGATGCCGGTGCGCGGGTGACAGTAATCTCGTCCGACAAGGACTTGATGCAGGTCGTGGGCGGCGGTGTTGAAATGTTTGATGCAATGAAGAACCGGCGCATCGGCATTGAACAGGTCGAAGAGAAATTCGGTGTTGGTCCTGATCGTGTGATCGATGTGCAATCTCTTGCAGGTGACAGTGTGGACAACATCCCCGGCGCACCCGGTATCGGTGTTAAAACGGCGGCCTTATTGATCAATGAATATGGTGATCTGGATACATTGCTGGATCGGGCAGGTGAGATTAAGCAGCCCAAACGACGCGAAACACTGATCGATAAAGCAGATCAAATCAGGGTAAGCCGTAAACTGGTAACATTGGTCACGGACATGCCTTTGGACGTGGATTTTGATGACCTGGAAATCCAAGACCCTGACCCTGATGTCTTGTTGGAGTTCTTGGCAAGCATGGAATTTCGGTCGATGACCGCGCGCATTGCAACCAAATTGGGGGTTGCGCCACCCGCAATGCCCGAGCCCGCATTAAGTGGGGGATCGCCCACTTCTAATAGTAGTGGCGCGGTTGCGCCGCTTGCGCCGATAGACCCCGATAAATACGAATGCGTCCGCGATGCGGCGGAGTTAAAGGTCTGGATTGATCGGATCAAGGGTCGTGGGTACGTGGCGTTTGATACAGAAACAACCGGTCTGAACGAGATGGTCGTCGATCTGGTCGGTATTTGTCTGTGCGTGGAGGCAGGGCAAGCCTGCTATATTCCGCTGACCCACAAAGAAGGCGAAGGCGATCTGTTTGGCGGTTCTAACCTTGCAGAGGGGCAGATCGGGCTGGATGAAGCTTTGGCGATGTTAAAGCCGGTTCTGGAAGACCCCGCGATTATGAAAATCGGCCAGAATATGAAGTATGATTTCAAGATCATGAAACGTTACGGCGTGACCATATCGCCTGTGGATGACACCATGCTGCTGTCTTATGCGCTGCATGGCGGGATGCACAATCATGGTATGGACGCACTTTCGGATCGTTATCTGGATCATAAGCCGATCCCGATCAAAACTCTGTTGGGCACGGGCAAATCGGCGATCACTTTCGATCAGGTGCCGATAGATGATGCTGTGAAATACGCCGCCGAAGACGCCGACATCACCTTGCGATTGTGGCAGAAATTCAAGCCGCTTTTGCATGTGGAAAACGTCACACGTGTCTATGAAAAAATGGAACGCCCACTGATCCCAGTGTTGGCGAAAATGGAAATGACCGGGATCAAGGTTGATCGCGACCAACTTTCACGCATGTCGAACAATTTCGCGCAGCAAATGGCAGGGCTGGAAGCGGAAATTCACACGCTGGCTGGCGGTAGCTTTAATGTAGGCTCGCCCAAACAACTGGGTGAGGTTCTGTTCGATCAGATGGGGCTTGAGGGCGGCAAGAAGGGCAAGACGGGTGCTTATTCTACCGGTGTCGACGTGCTGGAAGATTTGGCTGCCGAAGGTCACGCGTTGCCTGCAAAAGTGCTGGACTGGCGCGGTATGTCAAAGCTGAAAAGCACCTATACGGACGCACTGCAAACGCATATCAACCCCGATACTGGGCGTGTGCATACATCCTATATCATATCGGGGGCCAGCACCGGACGAATGGCGTCCACTGATCCGAACCTGCAAAACATTCCCGTACGTACCCCTGCGGGTCGTCAAATTCGTGAAGCGTTTGTAGCAGATGAGGGCAACGTTCTGTTGTCGCTGGATTACAGCCAGATCGAGCTGCGGATTTTGGCGCATATCGGTAAAATCGATGCCTTAAAGCAGGCGTTTCTAGAGGGCAAAGACATTCACGCGATGACCGCGTCCGAGATGTTCGGCGTCCCCATAGAGGGCATGGACCCGGCCATTCGCCGTCAGGCTAAAGCGATCAATTTCGGGGTGATTTACGGAATTTCGGGTTTCGGGTTGGCCCGCAATCTGCGGATACCAAGGGAAGAGGCGCAAAGCTTTATCGACACTTACTTTGAGCGTTTCCCAGAGATTAAAACCTATATGGACGACACTGTCGCATTCGCCAAGGAACACGGCTTTGTTGAAACCCTGTTCGGCCGTAAAATCCATACCACCGAGATCAACGCCAAAGGGCCGCACGCGGGCTTTGCCAAGCGCGCCGCGATTAACGCACCTATTCAAGGCACTGCCGCAGACGTGATCCGTCGTGCCATGATCCGCATGCCTGACGCCATCGCGCACTTACCTGCCAAGATGCTGTTACAGGTGCATGACGAGTTGATTTTCGAAGTGCCGAAAGATGCAGTGGATGAAACCGTCAGTGCGGTGCGCAATGTTATGGAAGGTGCTGCCATGCCGGTGGTCAAGCTGGATGTGCCGCTGATTGTGGATGCGGGACAAGGTGCGAATTGGGCTGAGGCGCATTGATATGATGAATACAGGCCCTGATTTTGGACTGTTTTTGTGTAATAAAAGGGGCTTAGCTTATGTTGCTTAAACAAATATTTCCAGTTGATAAAATTTATGTACCTGTGAAACGCATGAAAACACTGGAGCCTGCCAAAGTAGAGGCAATTGCCGAGAGCATACTGGAAGAGGGGCAGAAGACCCCAATTCGATTACGTGCAGGCAAAGACAGATTTGTTTTGGTTGAGGGGTTGCACCGTCTAGAAGCAGTCAAAGCATTGGGCGAAGAGACGATAGAGGGGTGTTTAGTAAACGCTCGCTTGCATTAATCGTAATATCTTTAATCAAATGAGGATACCATTGCTGCTATGGTGGATGTACTGCTTATCGTGGATGCGGGTCAGGGCGCGAATTGGGCCGAGGCGCATTAACCCCCAATTATAAAGTATAAAACTAGCACTATCAATGTTATGCTTAGGTTTATGCCTTTATAAACGGGAGTGCAAAATGCCTATTGATACCGATTACCTGATCATTGGGGGCGGTGCATCAGGCATGGCATTTGCGGACACTCTTTGTACTCAAACCGATGCTACGATTACAATTGTTGATCGTGGGCACAGCCCTGGAGGGCATTGGAACCACGCATATCCTTTTGTACGGCTTCACCAACCATCATCTTTTTACGGTGTTCCGTCTAAAGAATTAGGGCGCAATACGATTGACACGGCTGGTGGAAATGAAGGTCTATATGAACTTGCAAGCGGCAGCGAAGTCCGTGGGTATTTCCAACAGGTATTGGATCAGACGCTTTTACCGTCGGGGCGGGTGCGCTATTTTTCAAATAGCGAGTACCGGAATGATGGCCGCATATATTGTACTCTCTCAGGTAAGGTTCATGATGTTTCGGTGCGCATAAAAACTGTTGATACCGGTTATACTGGTGGAAAGGTTCCGGCCACGCACACAAGAAAATTTGACGTGGGCGCTGATATTAGCTGTGTTACTCCTTGCCAGCTTGCCGATATTGGACATGCAGCTGATCAATACGTGATTATAGGTTCGGGAAAAACTGGCATAGATGTTTGTCTTTGGCTGTTGGCACAAGGTGTCCTGCCTGATCAAATTATATGGATAATGCCGCGCGACGCATGGTTCATTGACCGGTGTGGGTTTCAGCCAACGGAGGAGTTTTTTGATATACGGCTCCAATTGGCGGTAAATGAGAACGAAGCCATCATCTCTGCAACCTCTTTTGACGATCTGTTTGATCGGTTGGAAAAAGCAGGTAGTTTATTGCGGTTGGATCCAAGTATAAAACCAACAGCTTATAAGTGCGCCACAGTCACAGTGAAAGAGCTTGAAACCTTACGGAAAATTAAAAATATCGTGCGCTTGGGGCACTTAAAGCAGATATCTGATGGTCAGCTTGTTCTTGCAAATGGGGTATATGAAACAAAGAAAAACACTGTCTATGTGGATTGCTCGGCTTCCGGTATCCCAAAGGTCGTTGCCACGCCGGTTTTTGATAAAGACCGCATCACGGTGCAATGTGTTCGCACCTGCCAGCCAACGTTTAGTGCTGCATTGATTGCTTATATTGAAGCAACCGAGGCTGATGATGCGCGTAAAAATAATCTATGCGCGCCTATTCCCTATCCAACGGACGATAAAGACTGGATTTCCCAAAAATTTATTTCAGGGCAAAACCAACTTGCATGGATGCAAAATGAAGCAGTCAGGAATTGGCTAAAAGGGTGTCGTTTGGATGTATTTAAAAGTGGACAGACGCCGAGTGTTAGAACCTCGGAACAAGATGAATTGTCATTGAAGCTGAAGGAAACATTTTTCCCGACATTCTCTAAATTGAAATCCTTTATGGATGATATGAAGGCAAATTAGCTTCGATGTGAGGATAGAGAAAAAGCGGGATAACTGGCGCATTAGCCTGCCCCCTTCATCCGGCTTTCCTCAGTTGACGGTACATATGTCCGATGTGCGAAACCGTTCAACGCTTTCCAAACCGCGTCAGAGATTTCGGTAAAGGGTTCGGCATTGCCCACGTCCGCACGCATCACACCTTTGGCAATTAGCGGGGCGATGATGTCTATGCCTTCGGGCAACGTTTCCAGCTTGCGGTCCGCCAGAGCACAGCCCAGTGACAACCCGCAAACTGCACCGTCATGTGTGCCCTTTAATGTGCCCGCATTTGCGCGATGGTCAGCACAATTGCCATCAACCGCTTTAAGCAGCGTTAGACACTGTTCGGCACCGTTTACGCCGTGCGCACACAACCAACGCACGGCTTTGGCCATTTCCTCGGCCTCGCCCCATTCATAACCGGCACCACGGGCGGCTTTGCGACAATGTGTTTCGATTTCGATTAAAGCATAATTCGTCATTGGTTCAAACTCGGGTAGGCCCAGTCGTCGGATGGGCCGTTGGCTAAATCATCCGGGAAGGGGGCGTTTTGGTACATGCAGATGCGCAGCCAGCGGTCTGATCTTGGATCAAACTTGGTGGCGCCGAAGAACGATAGTTTGCAGCGCAGCATATCGATCGGCAGCATATCCGCGCTGATCTGATTGTCGCGCATTTCTGCATAGGGCAGTTTTTGGGTCAATTGCGCACGGCGGGCTACTTGGCGGTGCTCCGGGTGCTTCATCAGGACATCTGCCAGCAAGGCGTCAGACGGCCATGTTTCCAGCGTCTTGCGAAACGCATCCATGTCGCGCGCAATGCAATGCGGAGTTTCCAACTCGCCACCGTCTTCTTCAAAGCGTTCGCCCAGACGTGGTTCCAGTTTTTCTTCGGAAACATACCAGAAGCGTGCCGAGTTTTCGCGGCGGGAATAATCTACGCCGAAAGCCCATTCATAGTTTTCGTGAATGCAATCCAAAGTGTCGGCCACGGTTTTTGTACCATCAATCTGGAATGTTGCGGCTTCATCGGCTTTCATGGTGTTTGCCAGATCATCCACCAGATCCCCGTAGGGTTCCAATAACAGGCTAACCAGTTGTTCCTGACCTTCAAAGCCCAAGGCACCGTCGGCCCATGCCATCAATGCATCCCACGCGTAATCGACGGATAAATCCTGCGACGCGACATGATCGGAAAGGGCGGATAAATCAGCCCGCAAACTGTTGATTTTTTCAATCTGTAGATCGTGTTGAGAGTGCCAGTCGTTTGCGTTCTGTATTGCGCGGTTCAGAAAAGATATGAAGCAACCCTGTTCACCTGCAGAAGCTGTTTTCACAGATCGCACCCGTGACAGAGCCTCTTCGCGTGCGGCAATCCAGCTGTTCAGCAGAGCCGGGTGGTATGTCAGAAACGGGGCCATGCCCAGACCGGTGGAATTGCCGATGCCAAACTGGCGGCGTAAATGCGGCTCCAACGTTGTGGCCTTGTCGCCGCCTTTTGCGCGGGCGGCGTGTTCGACCAGATCCATCACGAAAGCGCGGGTCAGGAAAACGCTGAGCATTTCAACGCTGAATGAATTGGACACCATTGGGCGGTCGATATAGCTGGCCCGATCGGCGGCACCTAATTTACCGTTACCGTAAACGGCGGTAGTGCGCATCAAATAGCCGACATCCATAACTTTTTGTGTATCTGGTTGGCGGCCTTCGGCCAATGCATCAACCACATGCGCCCATAGGCGAACCGATCTGTTGGCGCGGCTGACGGAAAGTTCAGAACTTGAAACGCGACCAGCTTCCTGAACCGGTACGTTCTTTGAAAGTCTTTGCAAATCAGCTTCTGTGGGTACACCATCAAACAGGGTGAATGTGGCGTCCCAAGCGTGTGCAATAACCCGGTCCGAGCGTAATTCATCTGGCAGATCATGGGCAAAGGCCACAAGCGAGTAGGTGTGCGTCGGGCCGATGGCTGAGTAGACAGCGCGGCCAACACAATTGTCGTCAATCTCGAACAGCTTGACTTCGAACTTCCAGTTTTCAGCTTTCAGGCGGCGCAAAAGAACGCGCATGAAGCTAAGGCGGGATTGGTGGAATGCGCCCATTTGGGCAAGGCGCATGACTTTGTCGGGTGATCGCAGCGGAGCTTTCCAGTTGTCGGGTCTGTTTTCAGGTGTCATGACGCGGCCTCAAAGTTTTCATCATAGAAACGCAGCCAGTTTTCGCCCATGACTTTGCCGACATCCGTGTCGGTCAATCCAACGGCACGCAGGCCATGTTCGATGTTGTCAAAGTCACGGTTGTCATTGAACCAGCCGGGCATTGGCGGAAAGCCCGCGTCAGATGCAGACCCTTCGCCGTAATCCATCTGTTTCGTCCAACGCCCCGTGCGCATCCATTCGACGATGCTGTCGGGCTGATCCTGACAAAGGTCAGTGCCGATCCCGATATGGTCAATTCCCATCACATTAGCGGTGTCCGCGATCATTTGGCAGAAGCTTTCCAGCGTACAATCCGATTTGTCTTTCAAATGATGCGGATAAACCGAAAAGCCCATCATACCGCCGGATTGCGCCAAAGCTTTCATAAGGTCATCCGATTTATTACGCAGGGCAGGATGCCAGCTATGTGGGTTGGCATGTGTTATCGCGATAGGACGGCTGGATATTTCCATGGCCTCGAATGTAGAACGATCTGCCGAATGGCTCATGTCCACCACCAGACCCACACGGTTCATTTCCGCGATCACTTCACGGCCCATGCGGGTGATACCGGGGTCTTCGGCCTCATAACAGCCTGTCGCCAGCAAAGACTGGTTGTTGTAGCTGAGCTGCATGAAACGCGCACCCAAGCGGTGATGGATTTCTACCAGTCCGATATCGTCTTCAATGGGCGACGGGTTTTGATAGCCAAAAAATATCGCGGTGCGTCCGGTTTTGCGCGCAAGGCGAACGTCCGCGCCGGTTAACCCCTGAAAGATCAGGTCTGGGAACTGCTCAAACCAGCGGTTCCACTGTTCCATGTTCAAAACCGTTTCGCGGAAGTTTTCATGGTAGGCTATGGTGACGTGCACCGCGTCGACACCCCCCTCACGCATTTGGCGAAAGATTTTTTCCGACCAGTTGGCGTATTGTAAATTGTCGATGCGATACGGTTTTGTCATGATGGTGTGCCTGAACTGATGTAAGCTGTTTTCACAGATGTGTAGAATTCTTTGGCATATTGGCCTTGTTCACGTGAGCCGTATGATGATTGCCCGCGACCCCCGAAAGGTACATGGTAATCAGTTCCCGCAGTTGGCAGATTGACCATAACACAACCGGTTTGCGCATTGCGCCGGAAGTGGCTGGCGCGTGCAAGATCTTTGGTTATGATGCCTGATGTCAGGCCGAAACGCGTGTCGTTAACGGTTGCCAGCGCTTCTTCATAGCTGTCCACCTTGATGACGCAGGCCATCGGTGCGAACAGCTCTTCGCGGTTCACTTGCCACGCGTTGGACGTGCCTGCCACAACACAAGGCGTCATGTAATATCCTTCGGTTTCGCGCGATACATGTTCGCCACCCGTAAGAATTTCGCCGCCTTCTTTTTTCGCAAGTGCGACATTGTCCAGATTTTGGTTCAATTGGCTTTCAGAGGCAACGGGGCCGATTTGGGTTCCTGCTTTCAGGGCGTTGTCCACAACCATGGCATTGGCGCCAGCCACGAAACGTTCAACAAACGCATCGTGGATGTCTTTGTGGACTATGACGCGAGAAGAGGCTGTGCATTTCTGCCCAGTACCACCAAATGCGCCGCCAACCGCACACGCAATAGCGGTGTCCATATCGGCGTCGTCCATAATAGTCAGCGCGTTTTTTGAGCCCATTTCAAGTTGTACCTTGGTCAGGTTGCCAATGCAGCTTTGGGCAATGCCGATGCCGACCGGAACCGAACCGGTAAAGGTGATGGCGTTACCCAGCGGGCTTTCGACCAAACGCTGACCCACATCACGACCCGGCCCCATAACCAGATTGAACAGGCCTTTGGGCAGATCTTGTTTGGCGATGATTTCAGCCAATGCAACAGCGGAAGCCGGTACAAGGTTTGCAGGTTTCCATACAACCGCGTTACCAAATGCTAGGGCCGGTGCTATTTTCCACACGGCGGTTGCTGTCGGGAAGTTCCACGGCGAAATGATGGCAACCACGCCAACAGGTTCGCGGCGTACGTCAATTTCAATACCGTCACGCACAGAATCCGCATTATCGCCGATCTGGCGTAGGGTTTCGGCGGCATAATAGGTGAAGAACTGACCGGAACGATAAATCTCGCCTTTGCCTTCGGCAATCGGTTTGCCTTCTTCACGGGCCAGCAATGTACCCAACTCTTCGGCGCGGTCGATCAGTTCCTGGCCGATTGCCATCAAAGCTGCATAACGTTTTTCAATACCTACCGTGTTCCAGATTTTTTGGGCCTCGGTTGCTGCCGCAAGTGCTGTATCCAACTGATCGCTGGATGCCTGGGCATAAAGACCGATTACATCGGATAAGTCAGAAGGATTGCGGTTTTCGATTTCAGAGCTGCCAGCGACCCACTCGCCGGCGATGAAATTTTTAAATGAAGGGGCCAATGAACGATTCCTTATCCAGATACAGAAGATTTATGGCAGATTATTGGATATTAGTCATTTCAGTCAAACTTAAAAAATTGAAACTTACTTCAATAATTCTGAATTAACTTCAAAAATGCACGTTGCCCCACATAAGCCACCTTATCCGGCGCCCAAAAAGCCAGGATTTTACGGGTGTATTCAGGGGACTGCGGAATGAAAAAGTCCAGATCCGCGCTTAAATTCCTGCACGCCAGTTCCGGTAAAACCGTGATACCCAACCCTTGCTTGACCAATGCAATCAAGGAAGATGTGTTGCGCGCCCGCAGTTTTGCGTTTTTAACGGCCGCCTTGATTTCGGGTATATCGGTGGTTTCACATAAATGATTGCTGACAAATGGGTGATCCAGCAAACATTGCCAACTGTCATCTTTGGATATCGGAGTTTGTTTTGAGAACAAAACTCCGTATTGATCCTCGGCCAACTCATGGCATCCAAAACCTTGCGCTTTAAGTCCCGCATGATCGGATATAATACCAAAATCAATTTTCTGGGCAGTCAAATCAGCCATTACAGTAAAAGAGTCCGCGTCACTGAGTTCAATGGAAACGGTCGGGTAATCTGCCTGAAACCGGGCGATCAGCGAAGGTAGAATACTGGTTGATGCGGACGGAACCGCCGCTACACGGATAAGACCGGACGGGGTTCGCGCAAATTGCTGGATGGACGTGAGCGTGCGATCCAGCTGTTCCAGATCACGCAATGACTCTTTCAGGACGAAATCGCCTAACAGTGTCAGTTTTGATTTGCGATCAGTTTCAAACAATGGCGCGCCAAGGTGCTCTTCAAGCTGTTTCAACATCATCGAAATGGCCGAAGGCGTGCGGCCCAGACGGTCTGCTGCCTGTGCTAAATTCCCGCATTTTGCCACTTCTACAAAGTATCGCAGCATTTCAATTTTAATCGCCATCTGCCGCCTTTAGCGTTTGATCTGGTTCCAGCTTTATGGAATTCGCGATTAAGCGTCAAACGGCATCACCGATTAGTGAGGATATCTTTCGCATGGATTGTGGGCATGCTAGGCTAAAGTTTGAAAAATATTGAAGGATGAATTGATGGCACATTTAGGCTTGATCGGTATTGGTGTTATGGGCGGGGCTTTTGCGCTGAACTTGGCGGAAAATGGTCATGACGTCAGTCTGTTGGATCGCAGTGCGGAAAAAATGGCCGAAGCGGTTCAAGAAGCCAAAGATGAAGGTTTGTCGGGCCGGTTGATTGCCTGTGCCGATGCCGAAGCATTCGTTAAATCTCTACCCAAGCCACGCTCTATACTGGTGCTTGTACCATCGGGCGGGCCGCTGGACAGTGTGATCAAGATGCTTAAACCGCTGTTGGACAAGGGCGACCTAATCGCTGATCTGGGCAATTCGAATTATACCGATACCGAACGCCGTGTGGCAGAGTTGGAAGACACAGGATTGTTGTTTCTGGGCATGGGCATTTCGGGCGGTGCAGAAGGTGCGCGCCACGGCCCGTCGATTATGGCGGGTGGATCGAAGGCAAGCTGGGCGCGGGTGAAGGGCCCATTACAAGATAGTGCTGCGAAATTTGAGGAAGAGCCCTGTTGCGACTGGTTCGGCCCGGGCGGTGCGGGGCATTTCATCAAAATGCTGCACAACGGGATTGAGTATGCAGACATGCAGCTGATTGCAGAGGCTTACGGGTTGATGTCGAACGGCTTGGGCATGAGTGCGGCTGAAATCGGCGCAGTGTACAAAGACTGGAATAATGGCCCGCTGAATTCCTATCTAATCGAAATAGCTGCCGAGGTTTCTTTGGCGACTGACCCGAAAACGGGCAGTGCAATGCTGGATATCATTCTGGACAAGGCAGGGCAAAAGGGTACGGGTCGTTGGTCGGTGATTGAGGCTTTGCATCTGGGGGCGCCTGCCAGCATGATGGCCGCAGCCGTTGAGGCGCGGAACATTTCGGCTGATATTGAAACGCGGCTGCAAATGGAAGCGGCATTCGGGCCGTCGCCCAAGCCTATTCCGAAAGACATGGCACCAAAGAAAAAGGCTTTGGCAGCTTTGGAACAAGCTATGCTTGCGGCAAAGGTTTGCGCCTATGCACAAGGCTTTGAAGTATTATCGCGTGCCTCGGACAGCTTTAACTGGAACCTTGATCTGGCGGCGATTGCGCGGGTTTGGCGCGCCGGCTGTATCATCCGCTCGGTATTTTTGGACGAAATATCTGATGTTTTTGACGGAAGTGATGAAAAACATCTTATGCTGTCGCCGGTGTTTCAGGATTATATGAATGTCAACGCTCCCGCATTACAGGCCGTGGCGTCTTTCGGGATTATAAACGGCCATGCCTTACCGGCCATGACTGCCGCTTTGAACTATCACAACATGCGCCGTACGGGGCGTTCCACCGCGAACATGATCCAAGGTCTGCGTGACTATTTCGGTGCGCATACGTTCGAGCGGATTGATGACCCAGACGTAAAGGTGAATGGGCCGTGGCATGATTGATATCCGAAAGCGATAGTCGGGTCGGATTTAGGTGTGATTTTGGCACAACGTAAGGGTAGAAGGGTCGTTGTCATGGCATCTGTCGCGTAATAAATTGGATTTAAATTTGCGTTCATTCTGAATGACAAATACAGTGACCGTAAAAGAGTAGGTAACCACCACGTATGAAACCGCACCGTTCACCCGCACAAATCAGTGTTGAAGCTGAAACTTGGCTTAAAAACGCATATGATCAGGTACATATTGATAGATCCATCATAGAGCAGCGCCAGTATAATTATAATAACAGCCTGCCTATTTCTAAAAAAGCACTAAAACATCACAAAATCACGACATCAGAGATAGAAATCAATGGTGTCCATTGTTTGGTTCTTAACCCGTATCAGCGAAAAAAGAACCGCACGATATTGTACGTTTTCGGGGGCGGTTTCACTGTTGGAAGCCCGCTTGAAGACATTCCCATTAGTGCATCACTTGCAGCTAAAACGGGTGCGCAGGTCATTTCACCGGCTTATAGATTGGCCCCAGAGCATCCTTTTCCTGCTGCATTAGATGATATTTCAGCGGTTGCAGGGCAGATTTTTACCAATGATCATAACGCATGTATTGCGGGCGAGTCTGCGGGGGCAAACCTTGCTTTGGCGCTTATGCACCGTCTAAGCCAGGCCAATCAACCTGTGCCACAAGCAGCTGCACTTTTATCGCCGCCAACTGATAAAACGATGCGTGATGATAGTTTTCATGCGGGACGCGACCCCACATTGAATCCAGCTAGAATAAAACAGATTGAAGGTGCGTATATTGGCGATCGTGATCGCGCCAACCCAGAAATATCACCAATTTACGGCACGTTTGATGACCATTTCCCACCATCCATAATCACAACGGGTACACGGGATTTGCTTCTAAGTTCATCCATTCGATTGGCACGTGTTATGCGCGAAGCAGGCACGTTAGTTGATTTACGTGTTTGGGAAGGTATGTGGCATGTTTTTGAATTTTACCCTGAAATACCAGAGGCAGATGCGTCTCTTACAGAAATCGCTGCTTTTTTAGAGCGCCATTTCTAAACGTCCAACTCCACGGACGGAATAATCGGGAAGAATACGTCGCCTGACCAGACACCAAACCAGCTTTGTCCGTCATGTTCCGCATGTACGCCAATATCCACCAAACGATAGAAGCTTTTACGGTCAATCAGGGCCTCTAGATTGGCGCGGATCAATATATATGGGGATGGTTCACCGGTTTTAGCATCGCGAACCACGCGAATAGGATGATCAGGGCCTGCGGTGGCGGTATCATCGACCTGTGTCGTAAATGTAATATTTTGTGCCTCACCTGCGCCACTGACTTCGTAGTCGACTGCTACAAACGGTGCATCATCCACCGTAATCCCGACTTTTTCCACCGGTGTCACCAGAAAATAATCATCTCCGTCCTTGCGAATAACCGATGAAAACAGCTTGACCAGCGGCATCCGGCCTATTGGGGTGCCCAGATAAAACCACGTCCCATCCCGCGCAATACGCATGTCCAAATCGCCGCAAAACGGTGGATTCCATAGATGAACGGGCGGTGGGCCCTTTTTCGAGGCGGCTTTTGCTGCATGTGCAATGCCGTCTGCGGTCGGTTTTGCATCTTTTTGCTGATCTTTCGAATTTGTCATTTGTAACCGCGGCCATAGTTTCGTTTAATGCTATAGTAACTATAGGACTTTAGAAGGATTTTGTCATGAGCGGCACGAAAAAGACTTTAGCGAAGCAAATTGACGAAATTGGCGGGCTTTTGGAAAGCGCCAAGGCCAATATCGAGAAACGCGTTATTGGCCAATCTGAAGTTGTGGAACAATCGCTTGTCGCATTGTTAAGCGGTGGTCATGCGTTGCTGGTCGGTGCTCCCGGCTTGGCAAAGACTCGTCTGGTGGCAACGCTCGGCACTGTTATGGGCCTGAGTTCGAACCGGGTGCAGTTCACGCCTGATCTGATGCCGGCCGATATTCTGGGTTCCGAGATTTTGGATGTCAGTGAGGATGGCAAGCGCGGCTTTAGGTTTCTGAAAGGCCCGATCTTTTGCCAATTGCTGATGGCGGATGAAATTAACCGCGCCAGCCCGCGTACTCAATCCGCATTGCTGCAGGCAATGCAGGAACACGAAGTGACGATTGCAGGTAAAACCTATGAAATGGCAGAACCGTTTCATGTGCTTGCAACACAAAATCCGATCGAACAAGAAGGCACATACCCCTTACCCGAAGCGCAACTTGACCGGTTCTTGCTGCAAATCGATGTGGGCTTTCCCAGCCGTGATACAGAGCGCGAGATTTTACTGGCCACAACAGGTTTTGATGATGCGACAGCGGATCAGGTGTTTCAGCCTGCGCAACTGATCGCAGCACAGGAATTGGTGCGCCGCATGCCAGTCGGTGAAACTGTTGTGGAAGCGATACTGGATTTGGTGCGTTCAGCACGGCCAACGGAAACATCTGAGAAGTTCATTCAAGATGCAATCGGTTGGGGCCCGGGTCCGCGCGCCGCGCAAGCATTGATGTTGGCGACACGCGCTCGCGCACTTATACAGGGCCGCTTGGCCCCGTCTTTGGATGATGTTGCAGCCTTGGCACATCCTGCCTTGATCCACAGAATGGCATTGAATTTTGCCGCAAAAGCCCAAGGTGAAAATCTGGATCAGATTATTGCTGATCTGTCAGACAAAGCACTGGGCAAAGAGGCGGCGGCTTGAGCCGGACACCCGACATATCTGAACTGAATATTCGCAGTGATGCGGAACATTTGGCGCATGGCTTTGCTGATTTGCTGGCAGAGGCGCATCAACTGGCTGCAAGCATCAGCCATGGGGCGCATGGCAGGCGGCGCGCGGGACACGGTGAAGAGTTTTGGCAATACCGTACGGCGCTGGAGACCGATGCGCTGCGCGATATTGACTGGCGTCGCTCTGCAAGGTCAGACGATCATTTTATTCGCCAACTTGAATGGCAGAATACCCAATCAGTGCATTTGTGGGTCGACCGTGGAGCCTCGATGCAATTCCGGTCAAAGCCGGACTTGCCGATGAAAGCCCACCGTGCAGCGGTTATCGGGTTAAGCAACAGTATTTTACTTGCAAAAGCGGGTGAAAAGGTTGGATTGACGGATCAGATCGACCCGCCAAAGCAGGGTATTGTGCAAATTGAAAAAATGGCGATGTCCTTATCCCAGACATTTGACGATCAGGAATTTGCTATACCGGCCAAAAAACAAATGAAACAAGGCCAAAAGGCAGTGTTTATTTCGGATTTTCTGGGCAATTGGGATCAGATTTTTGAAAGCCTGTCATATGCTGCAAACCAGCACGCGGACGGGTATCTGTTGCAGGTTCTAGACCCTTTGGAAGAGGATTTTCCATTTAAAGGGCGCACAGTGCTGCTAAGTATGAATGCGGGCCATAAGTTTGAAACATTGCGCGCCCAATCCTTGCGTGACGAATACCGCGAAAAACTGGCGGAACGTAAAGATGCATTGCAGCAATTATCAAAGAAAACAGGGTGGCGTTACATGTGCCATCAAACCAGTGAACCCGCAAAAACTCCGATGATGTGGCTTTATCAGGCTTTGGGGGGACATTTGTGATATCTGCCTTGAGCAACATAAGTTTTTTGTCGCCAATGTTGTTATGGGCGTTATTGTTATTGCCTGTTTTATGGTGGTTGCTGCGCGCTGTTCCACCTGCACCGGTCCGTACAAAATTCCCCGGTATCTTGCTGCTTTTGGGGCTGAAGGATAAAGAAACGACACCTGATCGCACGCCGTGGTGGTTGCTGGCTTTGCGCATAGCGGCCCTTGGGGCGGCGATTATCGGGTTTGCCGGGCCTGTCCTGAACCCGATCGGAACGGCTGCTTCGCAAAACAAGCTTGTGATTTTGATGGATGCAAGTTGGGCAAGCGCTGATGATTGGGGCAAGCGGCAGGGCAAATTGGCGGAAATATTACAAGCGGCGGATCAGGATAACCGCCCGACAGTTTTGTTTAAATTATCTGATATGCCACAAAACCTTGTGAAACCGAACTTTATAGCCCCAAACGTCTACTTACAACGGGCCAGTAATCTGGCGCCAAATGCGTGGCGCGGTGAATATTCAGGTTGGAAAGACTATTTTAATATGCAGGATTTGACCTTTGATACGGTCTGGTTTTCGGATGGGTTGGCCGATCCTGAACGGGACGGTTTGCTGGAAGCGCTTTCAGCAAAAGGCGATGTTTCCGTAGTAGAAGGGGGCGACCCTGTTATCGCACTGACACCGCCCGGGGTTAAGGATGGGAACTTGATTGTAGAGGTGCAACGCAGTTGGGCGAACGGTGCCCCCGATGTAGCCGCCAATGCAATGGGACCTGATCCGAACGGTATTTTACGTGTTTTAGGATCCAGCACCGCGCAGTTTGCCCCAAAGGATACAAGTGTCGAATTACTGTTTGAAATGCCGACAGATTTACGCAATCGCGTTACATCCGTGTCATTAGACGGGCAACGATCCGCAGGCGGCGTTGTTGTAACAGGAGATACTGTGCAAAGGCGTAAAATTGCAATTATTTCTGCATCAAGCCAACAGGAAGTCGCTGATCTTATCTCGGAAGAGTTCTATTTGCGCAAAGCATTGGTACCAACTGCGGATGTCATCGAAACCGACCTGAAAAACACGCTTCTGGCGAACCCGGATGTTATGATCTTTGTTGATGTTGGCAAGCTGAACGCGGTCGAGACCAAGGGTGTTTCCAAATGGGTTGATGAGGGTGGTTTACTGGTACGTTTTGCCGGTCCTAGGTTGTCCGCAAGCCAAATTGGTTTACATGAAGAACACGCCTTACTACCAGTAAGATTGCGCGCAGGCGGGCGCAGCGTCGGTGGTGCTATGTCATGGGGTGCGCCCAAAAAACTGCACCCTTTTGTTGAAGGAACTGCATTTTACGGATTGGAAATACCGGATGATGTGACGATTAGCAGTCAGGTTATCGCCCAACCGGATCCGAATTTGGCAGAGCGTGTGGTTGCATCCTTGCAAGACGGCACGCCTCTGGTGACGCAAAAGACCGCTGGCAACGGGCGGGTGGTTCTATTTCACGTCACTGCAAATGCGGAATGGTCAAATCTACCCCTGTCAGGCCTGTTTGTGCAAATGCTGGAGCGTCTGGCTGTGTCGACATCGGGCAAATTGGAAGATATTCAGGATTTAGAGGGCTTGATTTGGAAGCCGGAAGAAACAATTGATGCATTTGGTGTGATCCGGGACGCATCCGGTCTATCGGGAGTTGAGGGCAGCACGCTGGCTGCGCATCAATTGTCCAAAAGCATGCCCCCCGGAGTTTACAGCAATGGCGGGCGCAAAGCGGCATTGAATGTCATGGCGCGTGATGATGTTCTAGCGCGGGCGAACTGGGGCCGTGATATAAAAATTCTGTCTTTGGACAAGAGCCCGCAACAGTTCTTTAAACCTTATCTGTTGATTATGGCGCTTGGGTTACTGATGTTGGATATCTTTGCGACGCTTTGGCTGAGCGGTAAGTTATCGAAACGCTTTGCGGGGCAAGCGGCAGTTTTTGCACTGATCTTTATGATCGCTGAACCGCACGCAGGTTTTGCACAGACAGATAGTACACAATCGGACGAACAGTTATCAGCAGCGATCAACGATACTGTTCTTGCTTATGTTATCACCGGGAATACCAAGGTGGATAAGATCTCGCACGCTGGATTGTTCGGCCTATCGACCGAGCTGTTCAGACGCACATCAGTAGAGCCTGTCGAACCAATCGGTATTGATATCGAGACAGATGAGCTGTCGATTTACCCGTTCCTGTATTGGCCAATGACAGAAAATCAGCGTGCCCCCAGTGATGCTGCTGTTGAAAAATTAAACCGGTTTTTGCGTAGTGGCGGGATGATATTGTTTGATACCCGCGATGCAGATTTATCGTTTGGCATCAGTGGCGGCACGCCCAATGGACGGGTTTTGCAGAAAATTGCCGCGCGTCTGGAAATCCCACCATTGGAACCTGTGCCCGACGATCATGTTCTGACCCGCAGTTTTTATTTGTTGCAAGATTTTCCGGGCCGTTACAGAGGTGCTACCGTTTGGATAGAGGCAGCACCTGCAGATGCAAAACGGGCTGAAGGAATGCCGTTTCGTAACTTAAACGACGGTGTCACGCCTGTGGTTATTGGCGGGAATGACTGGGCGGCAGCATGGGCCATTGGCCCCAATGCCCGCTATCTGTTCCCTGTTGGGCGCGGATCGTCCGGAGAGTTACAACGCGAATATGCCCAGCGGTTCGGTGTCAACCTGATCATGTACGTGCTGACCGGCAATTATAAATCGGATCAGGTGCACATACCTGCGTTGTTGAACAGGCTGGGACAATAGCATGGATATAACAAACCTTGCTTTCAGCCCCTTGATCCCGTGGCCTGCATTATGGGTACTTGCCGCGTTTGCAGCGCTTTGTTTGATTTTCAGCCTGTGGCGCGGGTTGCCCGGGTGGGCGTTACGAACACTTGCCGCATTGGTTTTGCTGGGCGCTTTGGCAGAACCAAACCTGCAGCAGGAACAGCGCGAGGCGCTTTCAGACATTGTTCTGGTGATTGTTGATCGTACTGAAAGTCAGACAGTCTCGACGCGTCCCGAACAGATCACAAAGGCGGTGGATGCACTATTGGTAAAAATCGGCGGCTTGGACGGTTTTACCACCAAAACCGTCCAAGTGACGAATGATACAGCAAAACAGGATGACGGGACGCATTTGATTTCTGCCCTGATAAGTGCTGCCAATGCGGTGGCACAAGATCGTCTGGCAGGTGCGGTTTTGATTACCGACGGGCAAGTTCATGACGCGGATATTTCCGTTGATTTTCCAGCGCCCGTACATGTTTACTTAACGGGTCAAGAGGCTGATTGGGACAGGCGACTTGTGATAAAAAATGCACCGGCATTTGCTATTCTCGATGAAGAAATAACCTTGTCGTTGCGTATTGATGATCAGGGACAGGTACCGAGTGCTGTGCAAGGTCATGCACGTATCTCTATCGCGATTGATGACAATAAGCCGGTGGAATTTACAGTAGAAACAAATGCTGATCTGGAATTGCCGCTTAGTCTGCCGCATGGCGGGATTAATCTGCTGCAGTTCAATGTTATCCCCGTGGAAGGGGAATTGACCGAACGCAATAATTCCGCAGTTGTGTCAATCAACGGCGTGCGCGACCGTTTGCGTGTATTGCTGGTGTCGGGTGAACCCTATGCGGGCGAACGGACATGGCGCAATTTACTGAAATCGGACAGTGCTGTGGATTTGGTGCATTTCACCATCCTGCGCCCGCCTGAAAAACAAGACGGTGTGCCGGTAAATGAATTGTCCCTGATCGCATTTCCCACCCGTGAATTGTTTCTGGAAAAGGTTGATGAGTTCGATCTGATCATTTTTGACCGCTACTCTAAACGTGGTTTGCTGCCAAATGCCTATCTGTCCAGCGTAGTGGACTACACCAAAAGGGGCGGTGCGGTATTGGTTGCGACAGGGCCGGCCTTTGCCGGGGTTAACAGTCTGTACCGAACCCCGCTTTCAATTATTCTACCTGCTAAACCTACTGCCAGAGTGTATGACGTGGGCTATACACCGATCATATCCGACATCGGGAAACGCCATCCCGTCACAGAAGGTCTGGAAGCATTCTCTTCCGGTTTTGGCCGTAGCGAAGATCAGCCGTGGGGGCGCTGGTTCCGGCATATTGATGCCGATCAAAAAACTGGATCAGTTGTTATGGACGGCGTTGATGACCGGCCTTTGTTGTTACTTGACCGTGTGGAAGAGGGGCGCATTGCGATGCTTTTATCGGATCAGGCATGGTTATGGGCCCGCGGATTTGAAGGTGGCGGGCCGCAACAGGAACTTTTACGCCGCTTGGCGCATTGGATGATGAAAGAGCCCGAACTGGAAGAAGAACGCCTAACGGCAACGGCCGTAGGGCAAAACGTGACGATTGTGCGCAGGTCACTCGGCGTGGAAAATAAGTCTGTAACGATTGAAACACCGCATGGTGAACAGATTGAACTGGATCTGTCAGAAACCAGCCCCGGACGTTGGCAGTCAGATTTTACCGGAGTTGGGAACGGTTTATACCGTTTGACCGATGGGCTGATGTCAACAGTATTCGCGCTGGGCCCAAGTGCGCCTAAAGAATTTGAAAATACAATTGCAAATGCAGAAAAGCTAAAGCCATTGCTGGCTGAAACGAGCGGGGTCGCATTGGCTTTGCATAAGGTTGCCAATCCGGATATCCGATTGGTACGTACCGGCAGGACAGCCGGTGGGCAAAATTGGATTGGATTTACCCCGCGCAATGCTTATATCACAACCGATATTACCAGTCATCCACTGCTACCTGCGTGGATGATGTTGCTACTCACAGGGATGTTAATTATTTGGGCTTGGCGGGTCGAAAGTCGTTAGACACACCTTGCTATATGTTAAAATTGGTAATATATAATTACCAATTACCGCATAAGGGAGTCGCACATGGAGATGCCAAAGCCAAATAAGCAGGTGCTTATGCGCAAAGCACATATATTGCGCCGGTTGCAAGACGTGCTTCCTGAAAACGCGGTAATTTTTGAAGAACAGGAAGTGCGCGCATATGAATGCGATGCCCTGACTGCATACCGCTGCCCCCCTATGATAGCGGTTTTGCCCAGTTCAACGGAAGAAGTATCAGCAGTTCTGAAAATTTGTCACGAAGAAGATGTACCCGTTGTACCGCGTGGTTCGGGCACGTCGCTTGCAGGGGGTGCTTTGCCGACAAGTGATTGTGTGATTTTGGGTGTGGCACGGATGAATGCCGTGTTGGAAACCAACTATGATGATCGTTATATCCGGGTTCAATCAGGCCGCACAAACCTAAGCGTTACAGGTGCGGTCGAGCAAAACGATTTCTTCTATGCGCCTGACCCGTCCAGCCAGTTGGCTTGTGCGATTGCGGGGAATGTGGCGATGAATTCCGGTGGTGCGCATTGCCTGAAATACGGTGTAACGACGAACAATTTACTGGGCGTTAAAATCGTGATGATGGACGGCGAAGTTGTAGAAATCGGCGGTGCGTATCTGGACAGCACGGGCCTTGATCTGTTGGGCGTGATCTGCGGTTCCGAAGGGCAATTAGGTGTAGTCACAGAAGCTACTTTGCGGATTTTGCGCAAACCCGAAGGGGCGCGCCCCGTCCTGATGGGCTTTGACAGTAACGAAGTTGCGGGGGCATGTGTATCGGACATTATAAAAGCGGGCGTTCTGCCTGTTGCCATCGAGTTTATGGATCGCCCATGCGTCGAGGCGGTCGAGGATTTTGCCAAAGCCGGTTATCCCGAAGCCGAAGCTGTGTTGATCGTCGAGGTTGAAGGCTCTGACGCGGAAATTGACGACCAGCTGGAAAAGATCAAAAAGATCGCGTTAAAGCACAAACCGGTCGAATTGCGTGAAAGCAAATCTGAAGAAGAGTCGGCCGCTATTTGGGCCGGCCGCAAAGCTGCATTCGGGGCTATGGGCCGTATAAATGATTACATGTGTCTGGATGGGACAATTCCTGTGAACGAACTGCCAAAGGTTTTACACCGCATTGGCGAGATGTCGGAGAAATACGGCCTGAAAGTCGCTAATGTTTTCCACGCAGGCGACGGCAATATGCACCCCTTGATCCTGTTTGATGCCAACAAACCGGGTGATTTGGAGCTTTGCGAAGAATTCGGTGCAGAGGTGTTGAGGCTTTGTGTCGAGGTAGGTGGATGCCTGACAGGGGAACATGGTGTGGGCGTTGAAAAACGAGATCTGATGTTGACGCAATATAGCGAAATTGATCTTGAAGCCCAGATGAAGGTGAAGGATGTATTTGACCCCAAATGGTTGCTGAATGCCGCCAAGGTCTTTCCACTGGCCAGTTCCGATGATCGGCGCCTCATATGATATTAAGTACCGAGAAAGGCGTTGCTCAGTATGTGAGTGACGCAAATGCCAATGGGCGCAAGCTGCGCATTCAGGGTGGCGGCACGCGGCAAGCGTTGGGCAATCCTTGCCAAAGCAATGCGGTGCTCTCAACGGCGGGTCTAAATAATATCTCGCTTTACGAGCCAAGTGCTCTGACAATTGTTGCCGCCAGCGGTACCCCGCTTGCAGATATCGAAAAAGAACTTTTGGCAGAGGGCCAAAGACTACCGTTTGAACCAATGGATCACCGCGGTCTTTTGGGCAGTACCGGCACACCCACAATCGGTGGTGTGGTGGCGTGCAATATATCCGGCCCCGCACGTATTCAGGCCGGCGCATGCCGTGACAGTCTGATCGGTATTCGCATGGTTGATGGCACCGGCGCCGTGATTAAAAACGGCGGGCGGGTGATGAAAAATGTAACCGGCTATGATCTGGTCAAGTTGATGGCAGGCAGTTTCGGGACTTTGGGGGTTCTGACCGAGGTTGCGTTCAAGGTTTTGCCGGCACCCGAAACAAGTGCTACCGTGCTTGTGGAAGGGTTAAGTGATGAACAGGCAATTGCTGCAATGTCAGCGGGTTTGACAGCTCCTTATGGTGTAAGCGGCGCGGCGCATATCAGTAAAGACAGAACCACCTTGATCCGTGTCGAAGGCTTTGAAAAATCCGTAGCTTACCGCGCATCACAGCTTCAATCCGTACTTGCACCACTGGGTGAGGCATCAATAGTCAGTAATGACAATCTGTGGAAATCTGTGCGTGACGTAGAGCCGTTTCACGCATTGGACACGGCGGTATGGCGTATTTCCGTACCACCGTCTGATGGCGCGAAAGTTGCGAAAACTCTAGAAGCAACCAACGATACTGTGCAGATTATTTATGATTGGGGCGGTGGGTTGATATGGGCTTCAACCCCTGATGATTTGGATGTTCGTGCTGCATTAAACGGTATTTCGGGTTATGCGGAATGCGTGCGCGGTACACATATAAAAAGGCTGCCGCAAAATGCGGCCATTGCGAGGATCGAAAAAGGGTTGCGTGCCAAATTTGACCCAAACGGTATTTTGAACGCAGGGATTATGGGCTAGATTATGCAAACAAATTTCACCGACGCACAAATGGCCGACCCGAAAATTCAACGCGCGAATGAAATCCTGCGTTCTTGTGTCCATTGCGGATTTTGCACGGCAACTTGTCCTACATATCAGATACTGGGTGACGAGCTGGACAGCCCGCGCGGGCGGATTTATCTGATTAAGGATATGCTGGAAAATAACCGCGTGCCTGATGAAAAAACCGTGAAACACGTGGATCGCTGTCTGTCATGCCTTGCCTGTATGACGACTTGTCCGTCCGGGGTGCATTATATGCATCTGGTCGATCAGGCGCGCGAGTACATCGAGGAAAACTATAAACGCCCGCTGTTCGATCGCGTTATGCGCGTTGTGCTTGCGCAGATACTGCCCTATGAAAAACGTTTTCGTCTGGCGATGCGCGGTGCGCAATTGTCAAAGCCGCTTGCGCCAATGATGCCCGCAAAAATCCGTAATATGGTGGAATTTGCCCCGGCAAAATTGCCGCCCCCCAGCCTGAACGACAAACCGCAGGTTTTCGCGGCAAAAGGCAAACGCATTAAACGTGTGGCCTTAATGACGGGTTGTGCGCAAAAAGCGCTGGACACGGACATCAATGACGCCACCATCCGCCTGCTATGTCGCTTGGGTTGCGAAGTTGTGGTGGCCAAGGGTGCAGGCTGTTGCGGGGCATTGACCCACCATATGGGCAAGACGAAACAAAGCCATGCGACGGCTGCCAAGAATATCAAGGCTTGGATGGCTGAGGTAAATGGCGATGGGCTGGATGCGATTGTGATCAACACTTCGGGGTGTGGCACCACTGTCAAAGACTACGGGCATATGTTGGGCAACACGGATTTGGCGCAAGATGCCCAAGTAATCGCGGCATTGGCCAAGGATATATCCGAAGTGCTGATTGATCTGAAATTGCCGGTGAACGACCCCAAGGATATTCGTGTGGCCTATCATTCGGCCTGCTCGTTGCAACATGGTCAACAGATCAAAACCCATCCGAAAACCCTATTGAAAAATGCGGGCTTTACTGTGCTGGAACCATCTGATCCGCACCTGTGTTGTGGTTCGGCCGGAACATATAACCTGATGCAGCCGGAGATATCCAAACAGCTGAAAGATCGTAAAGTGACGACTTTGGAAGCAACACAGCCCGAGATTATCGCGGCGGGTAACATCGGATGTATGATGCAAATCGGTTCCGGTACTGGCATTCCTGTCGTCCATACAGTAGAGTTGCTGGATTGGGCTACGGGAGGGCCAAAGCCCCAAAAACTAGTGTGAAAAGTGTCACTAACAGGTGACGATAAAATACCATTACCGCCACGTTTTCGGCGCATTTGCTTGCCACACCAAGGGTTGAATTTGTTATTCGGGGAAATTGCGTGCGTTTTATACTAGTTTTACTTCTTGCTGTAAGCTTCGGGATGCCAACAAAAGCAGGGCAATCCGCTTTGCATAAGCTTGTATCTGCGGATGAAGCCAAAATCTGGCAGGGGGTTGGACGCATCAATCTGACAGGTGCCGGGTTTTGCACCGGTGCTTTGATTGCACCCGATCTGGTTCTGACAGCAGCACATTGCATGTATAATCCCGTAACAGGCGTATTATTGCAGCCTGAATCCATTGAATTTCTGGCTGGTTGGCGCAATGGCCGGGCAGCTGCTAAACGCAAGGCGCGGCGTATTGTTATCCATAAAAACTATGTTGCCGGACGCAGCTTGAAGGTCAGTAAAGTTGCCAGTGACATAGCTATTGTTGAACTTGAACACCCGATAACAACAAATGCGGTGAAAGCGTTTGAACGTCATGCGGCGCTAAAACACGGTGATCTGGTGAAAGTGGTGTCATATGCCCAAGATCGTTCGGAAGCACCGTCAATTGAAGAGTCATGCCAAGTTTTGGGTTATGATCCGCGTGCGTTGGTCTTAACCTGCAACGTGGACTTTGGTTCATCCGGGGCACCAATCTTCATACTTGATCAGGGCGTGCCAAAAATCGCTTCGGTTGTTTCCGCAAAAGCCGTTGTTGATGGGAAAAAAGTGTCACTTGGCGCTTCATTAGGTGCACCACTGGAAGAATTGCTGGCACAATTGCATGCCAATCGCGGTGTTTTCCAAAGTAAAAAACCAACTGGCAGATCAATCAGTGAACAGCTGGGCAATATTCAAGCAGTGGCAAAAGTTCTACGCCCTTGACGCCGTTAAAATAATTCCCATATATTAATAACCGGATGCCCGAATGGGGTCCTGTATACTACAAATGGCCTGTCCGTATGGAAGGCTGAAACCAACGTATCGCTTCTATAGGAGGATGACGATTATGCGCAATTATGATTTTGCACCCCTTTACCGTTCCACAGTAGGTTTTGACCGTCTGGCTAATATGCTGGATCGTGCTTTGACTACGGATGTGGGCACAAACACTTACCCACCTTACAATATAGAAAAATCGGGGGAAGATACCTACCGAATTTCTGTGGCTGTGGCCGGGTTTAGCGAAGATGAGCTGTCAGTAGAAATGCGTGACGGCCAATTGGTGATTTCTGCGAAGAAAGTTGAAACCGAAACGGATGAAACTCCGCAGTATCTGCACCGTGGCATTGCCGCTCGTGCTTTTGAAAAACGCTTCCAAATGGCCGACCATGTGCGCCCTGTAGCGGCTGAAACCAAAGATGGCTTATTGCACATAGACTTGGTTCGCGAAGTACCGGAAGCATTGAAACCGCGCCGGATTGAGATCGCTTCAACCGGTACGATTGATGCCAAGCCAGTAAAAACTAAAAAAGTCACAAAAGAAGCCTAAACTTCTAAAAATTAGCCGCGCTTATTCCTCCCGATAAGTGCGGTTGATCTGTCCAAATGTGCGCTCTCCCCCGCCACATTCGGCATAGGCGCCACCCCTGTCATACTGTCAGGGGTGGCGTTGTTTCATTTCAATGATTGAGCAAGACGCATCAACTGAACGGCCTCGGCACGGTAACCGTAAGGGTCGTCGCCTTTGCCGGCATTCGCCAATGTGATGTTTTGATCCCAGCTCCAGTTGTTCATGTATTTTGACTTGGTCAAAAGCTGCCCGAAACCCGCAATTGCAGCGGCAAACTTTGCTTCCTGCTCGGGTTCACTTGACACAGACGAAATAGGGGTCGTGATCAATTTGCTTTTCGAAGCTCCCGGCGCCTTATAGCGTAACTTCAAAAATCCGTATTCGTCCAGCCCGTCAGTGGAAACCGTTTCAGCCTGATACCGCAACGCATCGCTTTTGATCGCAGGCGAACCAACAGGCGTGATCTCGTAAATCGCCGTGACCGTATGGCCCGCACCTATTTCACCGGCATCCACCGCATCATTATTAAAATCCTCACGGTTTAACGCGCGGGTCTCATAGCCAATCAGCCGGTATTCTGCAATCTGTGCGGGGTTGAATTCCACCTGAATTTTTACATCATTGGCAATCGGAAACAGTGCACCTGTTACCTGATCCACCATCACTTTTTGCGCCTCTGACAAGGTGTCGATATAAGCAGCCATACCGTTGCCGTTTTGGGCCAGGGACTGCATCATATCATCGCGGTAATTGCCGTTGCCAAAGCCGAACACAGACAAATAAACGCCCGTATCGCGTTTTTCTTCCACGAAACGCTTCAATTCTTCAGGGTCGGAAATTCCAACATTGAAATCACCGTCCGTAGCCAGCAGAACACGCCCGATACTATCGTCCGACTGCATGGTTTCAGCCATTGCGTAAGCCTGACGCAACCCCGCTTGCCCGGCGGTAGAGCCGCCCGCCTCCAGCCGTTCAAGGCTTTGCAGAATTTTATCTTTGTCACTTGCAGCGGTTGGTTCCAAAACCGTACCAGCACTACCGGCATAGGTCACAATCGCAATCTTATCGGTCGGTCTCAACGTGTTCAACAACAGCCGGAAAGATTGCTTTAACAACGGTAGTTTATCAGCATCCTGCATAGAGCCAGAGGTGTCTATCAGGAACACAAGGTTTAGTGGGTGGCGATTTTCGACATCCGGTTTTGCGCCTTGAATACCGATATGCAGCAACTTTGTATCGGGGTTCCACGGGGTTTGAAAAACTGAAACCCGCGTCGAAAACGGTGCTTCTGACAGATCGGGCGCTGCGTAATCATACGGAAAATAATTGATCATTTCCTCGATCCGCACTGATTCCACAGGCGGTAGCCGCCCACCCTCAATGGCGCTGCGCACATAGGCATAGGATGCCGTATCCACATCGATGGAAAAGGTCGATACCGGTTCTTCACTGGTAATTTTCAACGGGTTCGGGGCCTTGTTAGAAAAGGTTTCTTTTGACGGCTGCACAGGTACTGCAATTGGTTCACTTGCAACAATACTTGGTGCGACATAACCCGAAATTTGATCGGCACTGATTGCCGATAAACTACTGGTCATATCTCTTTCGCGGGCCTGCTTTTTTGATTTGGCAGGGGCAGCCTTGGCGATTTGTGCGACTTCCTCTTGCACGACGGGTTCCGCCAGTGACATTTCCTGATCATTTAAGGCTTCAGTTTTATACTGTTGGTCATATTTGCTTTCTGCAACGCGCCCAAGGTTATCCAAAGAAAAACCAGAGTCATTAATCAATGGCCGGGTCACCACAATCGCCAAGCCCACAACACACAACGCGCTGGTGGTATAAAGCATGGGGCGCAAATTAATTGATTTCAACATGTCTATTACTCCTGTCCAAATGCCAGACACGTTTTATGCCGGCTTATGGATAGGACGCAAGGCAGGGGAGGTTTCTTGGGTCTCAGCAAAACTTTTTTGCGCCATCGCCAGAATGTCTGCCTTGCGACCAGGGTTTGATGCAGGCTTTGCGGCCTTTAAGGCGCGTTCCAATCTGTCCATTTCATCGCTCATGGATAGGTCTCCTCTGATTGCGCCAATGCGCGCAGGTGTTTTTTGGCTTCACTGATCCGCCATGAAATAGTGCCTGCGGGCACACCCAGAACCGCGCTGGCTTCTGCATGGCTTAGGTCTTCTGCCAATGTCAGCACCAGAGTTTCGTGCAGATCTACGGGCAGGGTTTTCATCGCTTGCGCCAGCCACGCCCGATCCCGGGCCTTTTCATTGGCGTCTTGTTGGTGCATTTCAAACATATCGCTCCAACCATGTTGGGCGTTTTGGCGGGTTTTTTGCCTGCGCAGTAAATCTTTGGCGGCGTTAATCGTGACACGGTAAAGCCAAGTGGTAAACTTGGCGTCTCCCCGAAACGAGTTCAGCTTTTTGGGCAAAGCGCAACACACATCCTGCGCCAAGTCTTCGGCCAAAGATTGCGAACCCAGCATACGGTAACCAAGCCGCAGGATCATATCGTAATGGCGTTCGAGCAACTGACCGAACGCCTGCGCATCACCCGATTGGGCGCGATTTGCCAGAATTTCGTCGCTCTGTTCCATCCTCATAGGCTATTAGACGGATGGCCCGTGTCAATTCTTGGAAAAAATTAAATTTTTCTTAAGCTTTGGTTTTAATCGACGTACAGATATATTTCATTTCCAGATATTCATCTATGCCGTGATGTGAACCTTCGCGTCCCAAGCCCGATTGTTTGACGCCGCCGAACGGGGCAACTTCATTGGAAATCAGCCCTGTGTTGACGCCGACCATGCCATATTCCAATGCTTCTTGTACGCGGATAACCCGGCTTAGATCATTGGAATAAAAGTATGATGCCAGACCAAAAATCGTGTCATTGGCCGCGGCCACAACCTCATCTTCGGTTTTAAAGCTGAACAAGGGGGCGACAGGACCAAAAGTTTCTTCGTTGGTGACGGCCATGTCGGATGTTACACCTGTCAGGATAGTTGGTTCAAAGAACGTGCCGCCCAAAGCATGGCGTTTGCCGCCAGTTACGATTTTGGCACCTTTTGCTGTGGCATCTGCAATATGTTCTTCGACCTTGCCGACTGCGGCCATATCGATCAGCGGGCCGGCAACAACACCATCATCAAGACCATCCCCGACTTTCATTGCATTGACAGCTTCAGCCAGTTTTTCAGCGAAAGCATCATAAACGCCCTCTTGAACATAAATACGGTTGGCACAAACACAGGTTTGCCCGTTGTTGCGGTATTTCGAGATCATCGCACCTTCGACGGCCGCATCAAGATCAGCATCGTCAAATACGATGAACGGCGCGTTACCACCCAGTTCCAGTGACAGTTTGATGATTTGGTCGGAACATTGTTTCATCAGGATACGGCCTACTTCGGTAGACCCTGTGAATGTCAGTTTGCGTATATTTGGATTGGAACAGAACTCGGCTCCTATCGGACGTGCGCGTGCAGATGTCAGAACGCTGAATACACCTTTCGGTACGCCGGCACGTTCAGCGATTATAGCAATTGCTAGGGCTGAAAGCGGAGTTTGTCTGGCAGGACGTGCAACAAAAGCGCAACCTGCGGCCAATGCCGGACCCAATTTGCGAGTGATCATCGCAGACGGAAAGTTCCAAGGTGTGATCGAGGCAACAACGCCGATTGGTTGTTTCAAGACAGTAATGCGTTTGTCACGCTGGTGGCCCGGGATGGTTTCGCCATAAGCACGTTTGGCTTCTTCGCCAAACCATTCCAGAAAGCTGGCCGCATAAAGAACCTCGCCGCGTGCTTCAGTAAAAGGCTTGCCCATTTCAGCGGTCAAAATCGCGCCCAGATCATCAGCATTTTCGACCATCAGTTCAAACATTTTACGGATAACGGCTGCGCGTTCCTTGCCTGTCCAAGTGGCCCATTCTTTTTGCGCTTTGGCTGCAACTTCAATTGCGTGTGTTGCATCCTCTACCTGCATATCAGGTAAATGCGCTATAACATCACCACGTGCCGGGTTTTTAACTTCAAAAGTCGCGCCATCCTTGGCGTCTACCCATTCACCTGCGACATAGGCTTGCGAGCCCAGCAGGCTTGGATCCTTTAGAATTGAAACTAGATTTGTATCGTCGAGCATTTTAGCACCCTTTTTACGTTATATTTGCAGAATTTTCACATGCGTGACACATTCGCTTCGCAGGTGCAACATAAATGGGCGATTTTTATAATTTATGTCAGTTGGTCGTCATCCATTACATATGGACCGGTGCGGATTTCCACATATTTCAAAGGGATTTTACCGAAATTCACAATCCTGTGCGCGGTGCCGTTCGGAATATGTGCCGACTGCCCTTCATAAAGCTTCAGGCATGCTTCAGGTAATTCCACTTCGGCATAACCGTCCAAAACGGTGATTTGCTTGCTGGCATGGATATGGCAGGTCGTTTCAGCCGTTTGGTTCAGGTCAAGCGTTGTAATCAGTACACGCGCCCGTTCTTCAAGAAATAAGTCAACACTCTCAGGTGTGTAAGCGGACGGTATTGCGCTATTATGGAAAAGCGCAAGCGGGACAGGCTGGGTGTGTTTTGTGAGTGTATTAACCATAGTTTAAATCTAGGCGGCAATTCTTAACGAGATATGAACAGCTATAAAACAATCATACAGTGCCAGTCGCCTCTGGTAAGCGCGGCCAAAATCCCCATATAAGGGACTGACAGGTTATAAGGTTGGCAAGATGCGCTGGATTAAATGGATACTAACGACGATTTTGATCCTCTTGGTTGTAGGGGTGTTTCACTACACTTTGCCGCAACGCGATATTGTACGGATCACAGGCACCGAGATTTTACGTTCTGACTTATCCGGATGGAACAGCATATTTTATGCGCAGCACGATAGCGGCAATACTGCAAATGTCACCCGCGATGTTCGCCTTATCAATGCGCTCTATCCTAACGATAAGGTGATTGTGTACCGTAACGAAGATACCGGTTGGTTCAGTTGGCCACCGTATTTCAAAACCAATAGCTCTGATGTCTCCGCAATGGCGGATAACCTTAAATCGACCGCCTCCGCGCCGCAGTGGGTATCAATAAAACACTATGGCTGGCGCTTTTCGCCTCTGTCGATTTATCCAAACGCAATTTCGATCAAACCCGTAAGCGGCCCCGATGTTGGTTATATTCCGTGGTTCAACATCACATTCTTTATCATCATCGGTCTGATCGGCCTTGGAATTTTCCGCCTGTTGCAACGTTTCAAACACCGCCGCATCGATCCTGTTCTGGAAGACATTGAAGACGTTTGGGATGACGCAAGCACAAATACGCGTGGTTTTTTCGGACGCATGTGGGATAAACTTTCGGGCGCGCAAAAATAACGCAACCGAATCCTCTGGAAACTCGTCTCAAGTTCGGGCAGAACTAAGCCAACCAGTTTTTTCGGAGCAAACACATGAAGATCCCATATCGTTCACGCACATCCACACACGGCCGCAACATGGCAGGCGCACGCGGGCTTTGGCGCGCAACCGGCATGACCGAGGACGATTTCGGCAAGCCGATTATCGCGGTTGTCAATTCGTTCACACAATTCGTGCCGGGCCATGTTCACCTAAAGGACTTGGGTCAACTGGTAGCAGGCGAGATCGAAGCGGCGGGCGGCGTGGCCAAAGAATTCAACACCATCGCGGTTGATGACGGTATTGCCATGGGCCATGACGGGATGCTTTATTCATTGCCGTCACGCGAAGTGATTGCTGACAGTGTGGAATATATGGTCAACGCACATTGTGCCGATGCCATGGTATGCATCTCGAACTGCGATAAAATCACGCCGGGCATGCTGATGGCCGCCCTGCGTTTGGATATCCCCGTGGTTTTCGTATCCGGCGGGCCGATGGAAGCGGGCAAAGTTGATATCGACGGAGATTTACGCAAAATCGACCTGATTGATGCAATGATCCAAGCGGCAAACCCTGATCTCACCGACGCCGAGGTTCTGGCATACGAAGAAAACGCCTGCCCGACCTGCGGGTCTTGCTCGGGCATGTTCACTGCCAATTCGATGAACTGCCTGGCTGAAGCCCTGGGGCTTGCCTTGCCCGGCAACGGCTCGACGCTGGCCACACATGCCGACCGCGAAAGCCTGTTTCGTCAGGCAGGTCGGCGCATTGTCGAACTGACCAAGGACTACTATGAAAACGGCAACACGGCTGTCTCGGCGCGTGGTATCGCCACAAAAGCGGCATTTGAAAACGCAATGACTGTGGACATTGCGATGGGTGGCTCAACCAATACAATTCTTCACCTGTTGGCGATGGCACAAGAAGGCGAAGTCGACTTTACAGTAGACGATATTGACCGCCTCAGCCGCTCTACCCCCTGCCTGTGTAAAGTCGCCCCCGCGATAGCAAATGTGCATATGGAAGACATCCACCGTGCGGGCGGTATTTTCGGTCTGCTTGGCGAATTATCCCGCGCAGGACTGTTGGATAATGATGTGGCGACAATTCACTCGGATACGATGGGTGAGGCAATCCAGAAATGGGACGTGACCGTGACCAATGATAAGGATGTCCGTGAGCTGTTTCTGGCAGCTCCGGGCGGTGTGCGCACGGTTGAAGCCTTCAGCCAGTCACGCCGTTACAAAGAGCTGGATGTTGACCGCGCCCAAGGTGTGATCCGTTCGGCTGAAAACGCGTTTTCCAAAGACGGCGGCTTGGCGGTTCTGTTCGGAAATATCGCCATTGAGGGCTGCGTGGTGAAAACCGCGGGCGTTGACGACAGTATCCTGAAATTCTCGGGCCCCGCGATTGTCTGTGAAAGCCAGGACGAAGCGGTGAACCGCATCCTGAAAAAAGAAGTGGGCGCAGGTGATGTTGTCATCATCCGCTATGAGGGCCCGCGCGGCGGCCCCGGCATGCAAGAAATGCTGTATCCCACATCATATTTGAAATCCATGCGGCTGGGCAAAGCCTGTGCATTGATCACCGATGGCCGCTTTTCGGGCGGCACATCGGGCCTGTCTATCGGCCACGTTTCCCCAGAAGCCGCCGAAGGTGGCGCGATCGGTCTGATCAATGAGGGTGACATCATCGAGATCGACATCCCGAACCGCACAATCAATGTAGCGCTCACGGATGAAGAACTGACAGCTCGACGCGTGGAAATGGAGGCCAAAGGCGATAAAGCTTGGGGCCCCGCAGAGCCCCGCAAACGTAAAGTTTCGAAAGCTTTGCGGGCGTATGCGTCGCTGGTAGGCAATGCCAGCCAAGGGGCGGTGCGGTTGGAACCGAAGTAGGTGTTATAGGTAATGTTGGCGCAATGTCCCAGTTGGGACATATAGTTAACATGTTGAAACTATTCACCTATGTTTGAAAATGCCATACCTTTCTATCTGCCACGAAGCGACTGACCCTGGGTACGCGCAGTGCGCCCTCCCGTGGGGAGGGTCGGGCGCGGCCCACGTCTAAAGACGACGGCCAAGATGGGGGCGAGGGTTGCGCTTTTCAACCTAAAGAATAGTGTATAGTTTTATTTCGGAGTTATGTATGTTTGCTTTTCTTAAATTTACATTTATCGCGGTATTCGTCGCGATATTCATGTCATGGTTGGCAAGAATAAACCGTAATCACTACGGTATTAAATCAGAAGGTAGAAATAGAATTGCCCCAAATAAGTTTATTTTTATCCCATGCATTTTAATCGGTTTGATGTTTTTCTGTCTAGGCGTATACGGAATAATTGTCGAAGACATGGGAATGTTTGGCTGGGCCTTTAGTTTAGGCTTTTTCCTTCTTTCTTTAATATTATTCATCTCATTAAATCCGAAGAATGATTTAATTTGGACGGATGAATATGTGGAAGGTTCTACAAAGCTATTTTTTGGCACTCTTATCTGCAAAAGAACACTTATTCGCTGGACAGAAATAACTTTAGTGGGAACTACCACCTCTGGGTATGCATATTTGGAAACCGTAGATCAACGACGTATATACTGGAGTTACCTTTACAAGGGATACAGTGAATTTGAAAAACAGTTTAATAAAATGTGCCCTAGCGTAGCAAGAGTCTAGATGGGCTTGTATAAGAACCCTCTCTACAATTCTTCCAAATTATATAATGTCCAAGCTGACAAGTGTCATACACATTGTGCACTGGTTGTGCATACCAATCACACGCTCGTTTTCAGGCGGTTCACCCCAACGCACTCTTCGCAGCCGTCACCAATCCATGATGGATTGACGCGGCCGTAGAGCGTGGCCCGTAGAGGCTGAAATACGCGTGGGTTCGGCACAGGATAAAACACCCTGAATGCTCTAGTATCGTGCGCGAAACAGCACCTTTTTCCATTCCGCGTGTATCCAGAATGCAAAGCCGCTCGAACACGTCGGAACAGCCCACACCTTGGACATCGAAGCGCACCCAACCATCGGTTTGCTCGGTCACGGAGGCGGTCTTTCTCAGGGTTTTCGCAAGCTTGTCCGCAAGCCCTTCATTTTCGGCAAACGGGGCCTCGACGAAGTATTGATTTGGCCCTGTCCAGAATACGGTGATGCAGTCCTTACCCTTGCTTTTCATGGGTTTTGGCAGGGCCAGACCTATGGACTTTTTAAACGCAGCCGCCAGCGGTTTTTCCGCATCTTTTCGGGCCGCAACAGAGGCTATGGCCCAGTCGGGGCATTCGGTGATTGTCAGCCCGTGGATGATATCCACTTGCGCTTGGTTGCCGCCCAATGCGGTGATGGCTTTAAGACTATGCACGCAGCCGCTCCCCTTCCGGATCATAGAAGTGCATACTGACCACTTCCAATAATACTTCCTGATTTTTCAATGGGTTGACCGCACGGATAATCTCACCCTTGCGATTGCCACCATCTTTTAAGAACCCTAAACCGATAGAGCTTTGCAAGATCGGTGAATACGCCGCCGAGGTGATATAACCCTGATCGGTTTTTGCACTGACTTCGCCTGTTTTATTCATCAAATGCGAGCCCGCAACCACTGTGTTTTTCGGGTCAACCGGTTTTAGCCCAACTTGCATCCAAGCGTCCGGTTCATTCAGGCCAGTGCGTTCTGACAAGGTCGATCCGATGCTGTCCTTTTTCTTGGAAACCATGCGCCCCATGCCCAAATTCAGCGCAGTGCTTGTGCCGTTCAATTCATTCCCTGCCGCATGGCCTTTTTCGATACGCATAACGCCCAAGGCTTCGGTACCGTATGGCACAACATCAAATTCTTCACCGGCTTCCATCATACGGCGCATCAAAGCATCGCCATAACGCGTTGGAACCGCGATTTCAAAGGCAAGTTCACCCGAAAAAGAGATCCGGAACAAACGCGCCCGCAACCCACCGCAAACGGTGATTGCACCGCATCCCATAAAAGGAAACGCCTCGTTTGATATGTCGAATTTCGGATCGACAATCTTTTGCAATAACTTGCGTGCATTAGGTCCAGCCACCGCAAATTGCGCCCAGCTTTCCGTGGTTGAAATCAGTTGAACATCCAGATCAGGCCACAGGCATTGGCGGCAAAATTCCATGTGTCTATAGACACTTACAGCATTTGCCGTGGTCGTGGTGACAACAAAGTGGTCTTCCGCCAAACGCGCGGCTGTGCCGTCATCCATTACGATCCCGTCTTCGCGTAACATCAACCCGTAACGGGTTTTTCCAACCGCGAGCTTGGCAAATCCGTTGCAGTATACCTTGTTCAGGAATGTTGCAGCATCGGCGCCTTGCACATCGATTTTGCCCAATGTTGTCACGTCACAGATACCAACCGATTTACGCGTCGCAATAACTTCGCGATCAACCGATTGACGCCAATGGGTTTCACCCTGCTTAGGGAACCATTGCGCCCGTAACCAGTTGCCAACCTCGACAAAAACAGCGCCCTGTTCGGCAGCCCATTTATGGCTTGGAGAGTTGCGGAAAGGGTGGAAGTTTTTACCCACCGCACGGCCCCCCAAAGCACCCATTGAAACGGGTGTGTATGGTGGGCGGAAAATGGTGGTGCCAACCTCGGGGATGGTCTTACCGGCAAGTTCGGCCATGATCGCCAAACCGCCCATATTCGAGGTCTTACCCTGATCAGTTGCCATGCCCAACGTGGTGTAGCGTTTCAGGTGTTCCACAGATCGGAAATTTTCCTGATGCGCCAGTTTCACATCCTTCACGGTCACATCATTTTGCTGATCCAACCATGCGCGCCCCTTGCCACTATTAACATGCCAGAACGCTTTTATATTTACAGGTGCATCCTCTGCCTTTGGCAGCTTGATCAGCTTGGCTGATATATCCAAATCCTTCAAGGCAGATACGGCGGATTTCATGCCACTTTTCAAAGCACCCGCGGTTGAGAATATGCCTGTTGCAGCACCTGCAACACTCAGGCCCTGTGGTCCGTCTTTGCCCGGCGTAAAGGCTGCTATTTGCGCATCCCACTCCGGGCGACCCCGGTGATGGCTGCTGATATGGACGTTCGGATTCCAACCGCCCGAAACCCCCAAAGCTTCGCAGTGTACATGGCGTGTTGACCCGTCTGCCAGTTGCACAGTCAATTGTTTGACCCCTAAGCGTCCGATCGTATCAATGACTTGCGCCCCTGCCAGAACTTCCACATTTGTAGAACTTGGAGCGTCTGTACGAGGGTCGATAACAGCCGAGACTTTTACCCCTTTGGCAATCAAATCAGCCGCCGTGCGGTGGCCATCGTCATTGTTGGTGAAAATCGCGATTTGCCTAGCCGGCGTTGCTGCCCAACGATTGGCGTAAGACCTGATCGCACTTGCCAGCATAATGCCCGGACGGTCGTTATTTTCAAACGCGATGGGGCGCTCTATGGCGCCTGCACATAGTAAACTGCGCTTGGTGTAGATGCGCCAGAAAACCTGACGCGGTTTATCGGGGGCGGGGGTAGAAAGGTGGTCGGATACGCGTTCAACAGCACCATAAACACCATGGTCAAATGCACCAATAACTGTTGTACGGGACATGGTGCGCACGTTCGGCAAGCTATTTAGTTCGGCCAAGACTGAGGCAATCCAAAGGGGCGCGGGGGCGTCATCAAGTGTGAATGTTTCCGCATTCAGACGCCCGCCGATGGCGTAATCCTCATCCGCAAGAATGACGTTTGCGCCTGCGCGGCCAGCGGTTAATGCGGCGGCAAGTCCTGTGGGGCCAGCACCGATAATCAACAGATCACAATGCAGGAATCCCTTGTCGTAAGCATCAGGGTCGTCTTGCATTGACAATGAACCAAGACCGGCGGCTTTGCGAATGATCGGTTCATAGACTTTTTCCCAGAACGCGGCCGGCCACATGAAGGTTTTGTAATAAAATCCGGCGGTCAGGAAGTTGGAAAAACGGTCATTGATCGCCATTGCATCAAATGCCAGCGAGGGCCAGCGGTTTTGGCTGTTTGCGACAAGTCCGTCGAATAGCTCGGCCGTTGTTGCGCGTGTATTGGGTTCTTGGCGCGCGCCTGTGCGCAGTTCAACAATTGCGTTTGGCTCTTCTGACCCTGCCGTTAGCGGCCCGCGCGGACGGTGGTATTTGAAGGATCGGCCCATCAGGCGCACATTGTTAGCCAACAGGGCAGACGCGAGTGTATCACCTGCACATCCTACATAAGATTTGCCGTCAAAGCTGAAGTTCAGGGGTTTCGCGTGATTTATCAGGCCACCCTTTAAGCGGTTCACTTGGGTCATTTTTTGTTTCCCTGTGCACGCGCCACATCCGACGCTAATTCAACCGATGATATTTCATGGGTGAGTGTGTTGCGGGTGACAACCAGCCAACTGCGGTCGCCCTGTTCGTGGTACCACAGCTCTCGGTGCTCGCCTGCGGGATTATCGCGCAGGTAAAGGTATTCATAGAATTGATCTGCTGCGTCTGCCGCTTGCCAGTCGGGGCGATTCAACAGGGATGCGTCACCCAGATAGGTGAATTCAGCGGCATCGCGGGGGCCAAGAATGGGATGGTTAATAATCATATCAATGTAAATTGGGCTGTGCGCCCATCCCTTTTTCGTCGATCATATAGCCGCGTTTGAAACGGTCCAGGCGGTATGCCGTGGCCACTTTATGCGGTTCGTCTTTTGCCAACAGATGGGCATAACACCAACCCGAAGCAGGTGTGGCCTTAAAGCCGCCGTAACACCATCCGCCGTTAAAATAGAGTCCGTCGATATGGGTTTTGTCGATAATAGGCGAGCCATCCATCGACATATCCATCACACCCCCCCACATACGCAGCATGCGGGAGCGTCCGATCATCGGCATAATTGCCATGCCGCTTTCGCAGACGTCTTCTACGGTAGGAAGGTTTCCACGTTGGGCGTATGTGTTGTAGCCATCAATGTCGCCGCCAAAAACCAGCCCGCCCTTGTCGGATTGACTGACATAAAAGTGGCCCGCACCAAAGGTGATAACACCGGGGATCGTAGGTTTCAGTCCTTCGGACACAAACGCCTGCAATACATGGCTCTCAATCGGTAGTCGTATGTTGGCGTGTGCCATAATCCGGCTGGAAGAGCCGGCAACACAAGAGCCGACCTTATTTGCGCCGATAAATCCACGCGATGTTTCAACCCCTTTGCAGACACCGTTTTCGATACGTAATCCGGTGACCTCACAGTTCTGGATTATATCGACACCGCGCTGATCAGCACCGCGCGCATAACCCCAAGCGACTGCATCGTGGCGTACAGTGCCACCACGTCGTTGCGCCAAGCCGCCTTTGATCGGGAAACGTGCATCGTCGAAATTCAGGAACGGATTTTCTGCGCGGATTTGATCGGCTGTCAGGTATTCCGCATCTGCCCCATTCAGGATCATCCCGTTGCCACGGCGCATGAATGCGTCACGTTGGCCGTCAGAATGGATCAGGTTTAAAATTCCGCGCTGACTGACCATGGCGTTATAGTTGAAATCCTGCTCCAACCCTTCCCACAGCTTCAGCGAAAATTCGTAGAACGGTTCGTTGCCGTCCAGCAGATAGTTCGAGCGGATAATCGTTGTGTTACGTCCCACATTTCCGCCACCGATCCAGCCTTTTTCCAGCACAGCGATATTCTTTTGACCAAACTCTTTGGCCAGATAATAGGCCGTGGCAAGTCCATGACCACCGCCGCCGATGATGATGATGTCGTAATGTGATTTTGGCTCGGGATTACGCCATTGCGGACCCCAGCCTTTATGGCCCATCAAAGCCTCTTTGATCACTTTAAAACCTGAAAAGCGCATATACTGTCTCCGTTCGTAAAAAACAGTATGAAATTAAGTTAACAACGTCACTTACGAATCCGACAGAAGCAGTTTTTAATCCGACACTTGAATATTTGCTTTAAAACATGCTTCACTTGGCGAAATCGCATTGGGGAAACAATTGAACGATCTTAAGATAAAACGTCTGGGGTTCATGATATTTAACGGCTTTCCCATGGCTTGCCTAACCTCAATGATTGAACCTTTGCGTGCTGCAAATGAGATCCTTGGTCAAAAGGCATTTTCCTGGCAGTTGATCGGTGAAACAAAAGCACGGGTTACCTCTAGTGCCGAAGTCGGGTTTGATCCCGATATAGCGTTGGGGGATGCCGCAGACCTGGATTACCTGTTTTTATTAGGTGCACCACAGTCTCAGTTTGAAACCCCTAAGGCCTCGAACGGTATTTTACGCCGACTGGTTCAGCATGGAATGCATATCGGCGGCATCAGTGGCGGAGTTTTTCCATTGGCCCGTTCCGGGCTAATGGATGGTTATACATGCAGTGTACACTGGTGTTATCGCGCTGCTTTTGAAAGCGAGTTTCCGCGTATGGAAACCGTTGATGATGTGATATTCACGGATCGCAACCGTCTTACTGTATCCGGTGCGGCTGCCGGGTTTGATGCGATGTTAAATCTGATCGAACAAGAATTCGGGGCCGAAATCATGACGGAAGTGGCGTGCTGGTTCCAGCACCCTTTGGTGCGCGGAGCCGGCGTGCAGCAACGCATCCCAACGGCATATACCAGCAGTACGGATGATATGTTGCCTAAAACTGTGCAAAAGGCGGTGCAGCTGTTTTCAGAGAGTTTCGAAGATCCGATCAGTGTAACGCAAGTAGCTGAAATTGTCGGCCTGTCTCCACGTCAGATGGAACGGAAATTTAAACAGGTAACGGGGCAAAGTCCGATCAATTTTTACCGTAGCAAACGTATGAAGGCTGCACGCCAACTGGTGCTTTATTCCGGTGATAATATGACACAGATTGCGCTGGCGGTCGGTTATGCTACCGCGGCCCAAATGGTTAAATATTATAAGCAGGAATTTGGTATTACACCGCTTGATGAGCGTGAAAAAATCAATATGTTCCGTGTTACAGAAAATGCACCGGTACCATCGGTGTAACGATCTAATTCTGGTTGTAAGTTTTTTAGAATAGGGATTTTAATGACAACTACAGTTCAGATATTTTGGGGAAGCGTTGTTCTGGGCCTATGCTCGGTCATCCATATAACCACTATTGTTTGGTCCGTATCGCTGGTTAAGCTTTTAGGCCCGAAGTTGGCAAGGTATTCTGCAAGGTTGCGCTTGGGTGTTCTGCTTAGCAAAGCTTTCGGGTTTGTGATCATTTCCCATGCCATCCAGATCTGGATATTGGCATTTTCATTTGTCATTATCAAAGCCATTCCAACACTTGGCGAAGCTGTGTATTTTTCGCTCACCACATATAGTACGCTTGGATATGGTGATATTATATTGGATGTAGACCATAGGGTGTATGGTGCTATGGCTTCTATTACCGGTCTAATGAATATCGGTTTAAGCACGGCTTTTCTGGCGGGGCTTCTTGGTAAATTGATGCGCTGGGATATTGTCTGAACTAGTGGTTATCTCAATTTGTGGATGGTAAAGCAATCAGGACAGTTTATCGCCGATAAAAATATATCCGGCACCGTAAATGGTTTTGATGATTTTTGGATTTTGCGGATCATCCTGAAGTTTGGTGCGTAGTCTCGATACGCGTACATCCATCGCGCGCTCAAAGTTGTCATTTGATGCTCCGCCAAGCTTTTCCAACATATGCTCGCGAGAGATAAGACGGTTTGGTGAAGATAGAAACAGGTGCAACACTTGTGCTTCGGCAAAAGACAGGCTTTGGATATCACCCGTGGGAGAGGTCAATATATGTTGGTCGAAATCGGCAACCCAGCCGGAAAACTTAATCGTTTGCGTGGCAGGTTTGTCTGTTTCAATTTTACTACGGCGTAATAATGCACGCACTCGTGCAACCACTTCGGCGGCTTCAAACGGTTTGGTGATATAATCGTCTGCCCCCAATTCCAAACCTACAACCTTATCCTGAACCATTGAACGGCCAGAGATGATGATGATTGCTGCCCCGCTTTCCAGTGCCAATTTGTTAACTAAAGACAGGCCATCTTTGTCCGGCAAGCCAAGATCTACGATACAAACCCGAGGCGACATCGATCTGATGGCATGTTCAAATTCCGTAGCCCGGGCAAAGCATTTTGTCTGAAATCCGGCCTCTTGTAGCGCTATGGACAATATTTCCCGAATTTCGTGTGAATCATCGAGAATAGTCACCAATTGGGATGAGGGTGTCATTTTTGGTCGGTATCCTGAAAGAGTGTTGCGAGTTGCATATCACTAAAGGGTTTGTGAAGAACTTGAAAAGATTCTTCCGCTCTGCGACGAAGTGGGTCCTCTTCGGGAAGTGCTGTGATGATGCTTATGGGAAGTGTCATGCCGTTTTGCCGCAATTCCATCGCAAGATCATATCCCGTCATATCGCCCATTAACATAAGGTCGGTAATAATGTGGGTCAGGCCCGATAAATTGCTTAATTTCAGGGCCTCTTCGGCACTGTCTGCCTCTAGTACGGAATGGCCCATCTTGCGTAGGTAATCACGGATGATCAGGCGTATGTCTGCGTTATCTTCAACCAGCAAAATCAGACCGGGGTTGATCAAA
>SWCD01024153.1_pt1 | contig 44108 bp, 38 predicted proteins | sample 4693011 | NCBI WGS metagenome assembly SWCD01 (sample SAMN10267278, study PRJNA491770) | bioreactor metagenome | isolation source: DHS bioreactor inoculated with marine | place: Japan: Omine Ridge, Nankai Trough
ACCATGGATTTAGTTTTATCGTTATCTGGCACACTTTCTCTAACAAGATATCCGTTAGATTCCAGCTTTCTTAAAATGGGTGACAAGGTCGCTTTGCTCAAGCCAACTGCTTTTGCAAGCTGCGTGGGTGATGCACCATCGTTTTGCCATAAAGCCATCATGACAACAAACTGCGGATAGGTGAGCCCATGTTGTTTTAACAGCTTTCCATATGCCTTGGTGACTTCCCCACTTGTTGAATACAAAGCAAAACACACTTGATCTTTTAATATTGGTCCCATTGGTAACCTGCAAATTTAAATAGGTAATTGACATACCTGTTTTACGGTACTATTGTTAGCATACGAACATTTCGTAGAGTATATGGGGTAATTTACATGAAATTTTACTATTCATTATTTTTAATGATGTTGCCGTTGTTCATGCCAAATAATCTTTCTGCCAATGAGATGGTAGCTGATGATAATTATGTACCCAGTTTGATCACAGAAACGCCATATGAAGGTCGTCAGCTAGCTATTAAATTAGTACGAAAAACTATTGGAACAATTCAAACTGACGCTGCTGCCAAACATCGTGTAAGAGCAAAATATGCTGAAGACCCTGCCCTATTAATGGATGCCGCTGAGCTTGTGGCAATTGAATTTAAAACAATAGCGATTGCCAACGATTATTGGCGTAAATAAATTTTCTTCAAGCTATTAGGCTTTCATTCCTCTGGGTGCTTAATTAATTAAATAAGACTTAGTTTAGTAAAGATTTTCATAACATAGTCTTTTTTTAAAAGCATAAATTCGCGCTAGTCTGATATGTATTATTTGAGAGGATCTCACATGCAACAGAAGAAATTTTACGCGCCACTTCGAATATTTAGCTTTGTCGTATTACTGCTCATGGCATCGGGCATTATCTACGCTACGACAATATCGATACTTTATTGGAGTGGCATCAGTGTCTAGTGAGGGATAATTATGACTAACCGGCAGGCTCGAATTTTTGCGGTTGCATCCACTGGAATCGCAGCGTTTATATTTCTAGTACTTACGCTAGATACTCACCGTCAAATTGACGATCTCACCCATGCTGAAAATATCACTGATGAAGTCACCCACGGAAAGAATGTCTGGCATAAAAACAATTGCATTAACTGCCATACCATTTTTGGTGAAGGTGCTTACTATGCACCTGATCTAACCAAGATCACTAAACATCGAACGGTTGATTATCTGACTGCTTACATGCGTGATCCATCAAAATTTTACGATGAACAAAAACATCGTCGGCTCATGCCCACCCAGAATTTAAGTGAAAAAGAAATTGCAGATCTTATTACCTTTCTCGAATGGGTTTCCAATGTAGATAACCAAGGCTGGCCTCCTCGTCCAATAACCGTAACAGGTAGCGGTGTGTCTGGGGGAGTTATAGCTGATCGTACACCACAAGGCGTTACCCCCGTAGATGCGGATGATGATCCTCGCGCATTAGGGCAGCAAATATTTCGAACTGCACAGCCAGCCTGTGCATCATGCCACTCCACCGAACCCGACGTTACTATGGCAGGCCCAACAATGGCTGGATTGGCCACTCGCGCCGCTGAAGTTATTAACTCTCCAGAATATGCCGGTACAGCAACAAATATAGAAGAATACATTCGGGAATCTATTATTGCGCCTAGTGCATATGTTGTACCGGGGGAGATGTTTTCTGCAGGTGGAACATCATTCATGCCGACAGGATATGAAGAGAGCATGACGAAAGAAGAAATTGAACAACTGACGGCGTATTTGGCAACACTAAAATGATGCTGCGCGACATACTTATCTGTTCGTTGCACGAAGAAAGAGACTTCAAGGAGAATGAATATGAGGTATAAATCGCAATCAGTTGCGTATTGGTACTTTGCCGTGGCAATGGTCTTGTTTGGATTACAGCTGGTATTTGGTCTTTTATCTGCCGCGAAATACCTCGGCCCTGATCCTCTGCTTTATATCCTACCGTTCGATGTGACTAAGGTCATACATACAAATCTCCTTATCGTATGGGTGTTGACAGGATTTATGGGGGGCACCTATTGGATGATTCCAGATGAATCCCGCACAGAACTTCATAGCGTCAAGCTTGCTTACATTCAATTGATCCTTTGGACTGGTATGGGGGTGGCCGCAATAATTGGTTATCTTTTCCGTTATGGCACCGGCAATAAGCTGCTTGAACAACCGTTACCTCACAAAATCGTCATTGTCATCTGCATGCTGATATTTCTTTATAACATTGGCATGACCATTAAAAAATCCGGCCGGTTTACCACCACCGAAGGAGTCTTGTTACTCGGTCTTGGTAGTTCTGCATTACTGTTTTTTCCTGCGCTATTACATTACGAAAACTATACGATCTCGATTTTCTACCGGTGGTGGACTATTCATCTTTGGGTCGAAGGCGTCTGGATGATGATCATGGGGTCATTTCTAGCCTATCTCTTGATTCGACTATCGGGGGCTGATCGAGAGGTAATGGAAAATTGGCTGTATGTCATTGTTGGATTGGTATTTATCGCAGGAATTCTTGGCACCGCACATCATTATTACTGGGTGGGTGTGCCTCAGTATTGGCTTCCTATCGGTGGTCTTTTTAGTGCCCTTGAACCCGCAGCTCTTGTTGGTATGGCTGCGTTTGCCTATGCTGCTATGCGCCGCTCAGGTTTGGCTCATCCCAATAGTTTGGCATTACATTGGACTATTGGAAGTACATTATTTGCATTATTCGGAGCTGGATTGTTAGGTTTGGCACACACGTGGCCTGCAGTAAATAAATGGACCCACGGGACTCTTATTACAGCTATGCATGGTCATGCTGCTTTTTATGGTGCCTACGCGATGATTGTACTGGCGATGATTACTTACGTTCTTCCTAAGATGACAAATCGTTCAGAAAAAGGCACTACTTTAGGCTATTGGGCATTTTGGCTACAACTTGCAGGCATGTTCGGAATGACATTATCCTTTGCCACTGCTGGCATCGGGCAAGTATATCTTGAAAGAATCATGGGCATGGGCTACTTAGATGCCCAACTCAAAATACAGGTGCATTTCATCATGCTCATTGCGACAGCATCCATATTTACAATAGGCGTTGCATTGTTCATTTTTGATTTTTTCCGGTATCGACCACATTTTGAGACATCGGATGAGATCGAGGCTATCAACAAAGAAACTTTACAGCGGTGACAGCTGAATATATTCAAAAACTTGCTGTGACCGATGCGTCATTGGAACCTTTCTATTTGCCAACAGGCAATGAGGTTGAGATTTTTGAACAGTGTCATGCACAGAATCTTGCCGTAATGCTTAAGGGACCAACAGGCTGTGGTAAAACTCGTTTAGTTGAACACATGGCCTGGCGACTCGGTCGCCCACTCGTTACGATTCCCTGTCATGATGATTTGGCAGCAAGTGATCTTATCGGTCGTTATTTGATTCGCCATGATGGCACTCAATGGCACGATGGGCCGCTAACCAAAGCTGTTCGCGAGGGAGCAATCTGTTATCTTGATGAAGTTGTTGAGGCAAGGCAGGATACCATTGTTATTCTGCACGCATTAACCGATCACCGACGAATTCTACCAATCGATAAAACAGGTGAAACAGTCAAAGCAGCCCCTGGATTTCAGCTGGTAATTTCCTACAACCCCGGCTATCAGCGAATGCTAAAAGATCTCAAACCTTCCACACGCCAGCGGTTTGTGGCTATGGATCTGGATTTCCCTGCTGCTGAGCATGAACTCACCATTGTCAGGCAAGAGAGTGGTACGGACTATCCGACGGCCCATGCTCTAGTATCACTGGCGCATAGAATTCGTGCACTAAGAGATCGTGGTCTAGCGGAAATCCCTAGCACTCGTTTACTTATTGCAACTGCCTTATTAGCCAGGAAGGGCATCCCCATACGCGAGGCATGCTATGTTGGTCTGATTTCACCCCTATCTGATGATGAATCACTTGTCGGGGCAATGCGTGATCTGGTTGATGCAACCTTTATATAAACAGCTGTATTTGTAATGAACGAGGCTCTCAATGGCAGAAGCTGAAGAACTCATCAGCGATGCTGCACGTCATGCGACAATATTTGCACAAAAGCTTTGGCGCAAGCACCGAACGCCATCCGAGACGCCGCAAACAGTTAATCTAAGCGACGTCGCAGCACGTCTCGATCTGTTGATCACAGCAATATTTGGTTCCAGCTATCCTCTACGTTCGGCACAATTTCCAGCAAGGGCCACATTACTCTCAAAGCTATTTCAACATGATCAGGAGCCCCGACGCAAACACCCTATACCTGCTACCAATGGCACCTCTATTTGGCTTCCACCAGATTCAGGCATCACCAACACCTCTCAAGCAACAGAACTTTATCGTGCTATGGCCCTTCAACAGGCGATTAGAGCCCGTCGTGGTGGAGCGGCGATCGTGGCATTTGAGAGAAGCTTTTTGCGTAATGATGTCTATCTTTTACTTGAAGCTTATTCGGCAGATGAAGAGTTGGCTGATTTATTACCTGGGGTCGCATTATCAATAAATAAGTTACGCGAGACAGCTTTAAAAAAACGACCTGCATTGGCAAGCTTTTCCAACGCTCGCAAACCAATGGAGCTTTTCTTACGTAGACTTTTGAAAACTCAATGTGGTCAACCAGATAAAGATATTCCTCTAGCAATCACATCAGATTGCTCTTTAAACCATGTCTCGGATGTCATTAGAGCTTTTCAGCTATTACCTAATGGTGTCGATGAACGTCGACTAGGTCCCTCACCACTTACGAAAGACTGGTGGACAGGTGAATTTCGGGCACCTTCCTCCCCCCTTGAGGTTTTGGCATCAGAACAAAAAAAAGATGTAAGCGAATCTGAAAACAATCCTCCTCGTTCAGCAAGGCTTACTCGCCGGCCAGATGAACGTAAAGCCACCCAAGATGAACAAGAAGATAAACCTGAATCTGGGATCTGGATGGTACAAGCAGATGAATCTCATCAGCATGCTGAAGATCCATTTGGTCTTCAGCGACCGACGGATCGTGATCAAGAGACTAGCGCAGACGAATTTGGTGACATGGTTTCCGAACTTTCAAATGCACGCCTCGTCTCTACACCAGGTCAACCGAAAGAAGTGCTTTTATCCGACGATCCTCCCGATGCCCGCGCCCGACAGGAGCTCAAAGCCGCAGTAGCCGAGGGTAAAGGTTTCAGTTATCCAGAATGGGATTTTCGCAAGCAAATTTACCGCGATCCAGGTGCTACCATTCGTGTACTTTCTACTCAAGATGGCTCACAGCAATGGGTCGACAAGACACTTGCTGCTCATGGGGCCATGTTGTTGTCGATACGCAAGCGTTTCGAAATGCTTCAGGCACGTCGTGTGACTCGTCGTAAACAATATGACGGAGATGAAATAGATATAAACGCTTATACCGACAGCTATGCTGATTTTCGAGCAGGTAAATACCTCACTGAGGCGCTTTACCAGACTCGCCGAACCGCCGAACGCAACATGGTCATTACGCTCCTCATTGACATCAGCGGTTCTACTGACAGTTGGGTTTCAACAAACCGACGCGTAATCGATGTTGAGAGAGAGGCTCTTCTACTTGTTTGCGTTGCACTTGAAGGACTGGGAGAACCTTATTCAGTTCAGGCTTTTTCCGGAGAAGGTCCTCATGCGGTAACCGTTCGACAGATTAAAGATTTTGATGAGCACTATAATAACGATGTCGCTCTTAGAATCAGTTCTTTGGAACCTCAGCATTACACCCGTGCCGGAGCTGCAATCCGTCACGCAACGGCTGGTCTTATGCTAAAGCCTGCAGCTCATCGACTGTTACTTTTAATCTCTGATGGCAAACCCAGCGACAAGGACGAATATGAAGGTCGTTATGGCGTGGAAGACATGCGCCAATCAGTCACAGAAGCGAACCTGCAGGGCATCCACTGTTTCTGTTTGACCATTGACCGGCAGGCAGCTAGTTACCTACCCCGAATTTTTGGGGCAGGCGGTTACGGATTACTGACCAAACCTGAATTGTTATCTTCTGCCTTATTAGACTGGATGAAACGATTGGTGACCATCTGACTGCTAGAAATAACAAATTAAAAAGTTACAGTAAAAACTCAGCTTTTATAAAATTCTTACCATTTTTTGTATGAGCTATCCAGGCTTACCATCCGGTCTGGGTGTCGTTAATATTGGTGAATAAATAATGACATACAGAGCGTAAGCCGTTGCCCAGGCAAGGACGCTAAACCATAACCAAAAAGATATTTGTGCTGGGAATAACCAAATCAACAGTGTTCGAGTCAAGCCGACAGAAATAATCAGCAGAAAGGCCAATGACATTAATCTTTTTGGCGTTAATGCTCTGCCACTATGTCCCAATGAGACCCGAGACATCATACTGAGGATCATTGTCCCCATGGCACCGGCAGTCAAAGCATGTAAGGCCACACTATACGGTATGTCAAGCCCGGCATAATAGGCTGAAAACATTGCCAGTCCCAATGATATGAACCAGTAACCGATATGTAATGACCAGAGCAATGGAACATGAAACGTTATCCAGATCTTCCAACGAAATCCACGAATAAATACCAGTACTGCCGCAACAGCAAACAACACACTCAATACAATAGATGGAATGAATTTCGTCAGCATTAAAAAATGCAAGGCAAACAGCAGCCAAACACTCAGGAGTGTCGTTTTATCCAGCCAGGGAATCGTGTTTACTTTGGCTGTTTGAGTACCGTTAGCAGTAAACATGGGAATAACCCGGCCGCCAATTACCGTCATCAATAGTGTTATCAGCAAAACAGCACTAAGGCTGCCTGTCTGCAGAATATCAGGGCGAGCCATGACAAGACCTGCGTACATTAATGCATTGCAGATGGTCAGCAATAACAACACCGGAATAAAGAACAAGTTTTTGGTTTGTTTGGCTCGTAAAATAGGTTTCGCCAATAACCAGGCGCTTACCGGTAAAAAACTGAGATCAATCGCTATGACAAACCAGAATGGCAAACCTGCTCCAAACAATAATGCGAGTCTTCCGGCCAGCCATAACAGTACGATGATTATTAACGTGTTGCTGTGCGGTGCTCGCTGCCCTGTCCAACTCTGGACGGCGGTTAACAAAAACCCAATGATTATTGCTGCAACAAAGCCGAAGATCATTTCATGGCTATGCCAGAACAGCTGGTTACCAACAAACTCGATGCTAAGATGACCCGAAATAACCAAGCCCCACAACAACATGGCAATCACACTAAAGCTTGCCCCAAACAAAAATAACGGTCTGAATGCCTGACGGAATAAGGGAATGATGGCTTTTTCTTGTTCAGATAGTTGACTTTCTTTCGTCATAATTTAGTTTCCTGGAGTTACAGAGGGTGCGAAAATCACGTTGAACCCTTAGAAATTTTTACCTCTTCGGATGGGTAGGTGACTAAGTTGTCGTCTTGAACAATCGCTCCTTTAGTCAAGCTTGCTGGTTCGATTTTGTCGGTGTTCATTAAATGAAATACCCTTTCCCCGCGTGCAATAAGATGATCAGCCACTATTCTGCGATGACATCGCCACCATACCGCCTCAGAGCACATCAAGGCGCAGCAATCTTTTTGTGCCGCCAATTTTATGAGTTTTTCTAAACCGTCTTGAAAATCAGGCGTCATCGCGTAGTCAGCATAATTTTGGAAACTACGATTTTTCCAAAAGCCATTCGTATCATTTGAAATCGCTTTTATCCAGCTGCGACGTCCACCAAGTTCAGTTAGATGGATGTAATCAATATGGCACTTGGCCAAAGTGTGTGGCAAAACATCCTCGTTATATTGAGGATTTGTCCGCGAACGCGGAAACGAACGAATATCTACTACAAGCCTTACATTTGCTGCACGTAACAAGTGGATAAACTCATCCACAGTACGAGTCGAATGACCGACAGTATAAAACGGCAACATTATGACTTCTGTTTGCTCGATGTTTTTGTCAGTGCTGACTCTTTGTGCGCGGCGATATGATCGGTTTTATCGCTTTTGATCTCGTATTGAGGATCATCTTTGGATGCGCGATGCGTGTGACCTTTGTAATCAAAATCCTGTGTGTGAATTTTGCTGATGGTGCCTCCAACTTTGCCCGCTTCAGAGTTCCAACTCACATGGTCTCCTATCTTAAATTTATGAGACATAATTGCACCCTCCATCACTGATTATTAATCCTAGTTTCGCTAATAGGCTTTAGCGATCAAAGCCAAAAATTACTTAACAGGAATATAATAAAAAAGAATAATATGAGCCCGATAATACGCATTTATAGAAATATGGAAAAGTGAGGTTTGGATTTTTGAGAATGCTGTGATTTACCTTCTAACAAATCCTCCAGTGGAATATTTGCATATGACTCATATGCATTTTTGTTATCCGGATGAAATACCCATATAGCGATGAGCATCATGCAACTCAGACCAATAAGGGTCGTCACAACAACCAGCCAATTTGATATTAAAAGTGAAAGTATAACTTTTAGAAACAGTAACAAAATTTCCATAGCATTTAACCTAGCTGTAATTTCGCTTTTGTTTCTGACACTTTTTTATTAGCAAGATGAATAGTCGTCAGTACGTTGATTAACATCACTACCGCTCCGCAAAAGAATATAAATCCTCCCATGGCTCGCATAATGTAATAAGGATGCATCTGTGCCACGGACTCTACAAAGGTATAAGACAAATTCCCATACTCGTCATAGGCACGCCACATTAAACCTTGCATGATTCCAGCCACCCACATAGAGGTGATATAAATAGCTGTGCCTATGGTGGCCAACCAGAAATGGACATTCACCAACCTGACAGAGAACATGGTGGTATTCCACATCCGTTCAACCATATGATAAAGCGCGCCAATTGAAACCATGGCGACCCAACCTAAAGCGCCTGAGTGCACATGCCCAATTGTCCAGTCTGTGTAATGTGATAACGCATTGACCGTTTTAGATGCCATTACCGGTCCTTCGAAAGTGGACATTGCGTAAAAGGCGAGAGACACAATGAGAAAACGCAAAATATAGTCTGTCCGAAGTTTGTCCCATGCCCCACTAAGTGTAAACATCCCATTTAATGCCCCGCCCCATGATGGAATGATCATGGCTAATGAAATGGCGGCACCCAGAGAACCGGTCCAGTCAGGTAATGCGGTGTATTGGAGATGATGAGCACCGAGCCACACATAGCCAAAAATCAATGCCCAAAAGTGGATGACCGATAGACGATACGAATAGATTGGTCGATCAGCTTGTTTGGGCACAAAGTAATACATGATTCCCAAAAAGCCAGCCGTCAGATAAAAGCCAATGGCATTGTGGCCCCACCACCACTGAACCATCGCATCCTGAACGCCGGCAAAGATGGAATAGGACTTCCACATGCTCACTGGGATTGACAGGCTGTTAATCACATGCAAATAAGTAAACATGATCATCATGGCCAGGAAAAACCAGTTGGCAACATAGATGTGGCTGGATTTTCGATGACTCAAGGTGAGGATAAAATTAATCGTATAGGTGATCCAGACAACGGCCAGCAGAATATCAAGCGGCCACTCCAGCTCGGCGTATTCCTTACCTTGTGTAATGCCCAATGGCAAAGTGATCATGGCGCCAATGACATATAAATTCCATCCCCAGAAAGTGAACCACGCCATGGCATCGCTCCAGAGTCGCACACCACAAGTTCGTTGAATCACGTAATAAGCTGTCGCCATTAATACCGATCCACCAAAGCCATACACAACAATATTGGTATGCACAGGACGTAAGCGACCAAAGGTAATATAGGGGATATCAAAGTTAAGAAATGGCCAGGCGAGCTCCGAGGCAATCCATACGCCGACTGCCGTGCCAAGTACTAAATAAATACACGCACTGACACTGAAATACTTCACCACATCATAATTGTAATGTTGATGTTCTTTTGCATTCATACGAATATCCAAACTCTTCTATTACCTTTGTTGTGAATAGTTTGGACGCTCATCATAGATATGTATAATGAATAATATCTTTATTTATTATCAAAATTATTGATGGATATTAATCAGGCACGTACTTTTCTGGAAATCATTCGCTTGGGTAGTTTCGGGGCTGCGGCAGAAGCACTAAATGTCACTCAAACGACCGTTACTGCTCGTGTACATAATCTCGAAAATCAGCTTGGTTGCAGGTTATTTATCAGGAATCGCTCCGGTGCTACCGCGACGCTTGATGGGGAAAAGTTTATTGAACATGCGGTAGCGATGGTGCAGGCATGGGAAGGTGCCAAGCGAAATTTACCGTTACCGACAGGTACCGAAACCATTTTCAATATTGCTGGCGAAATCAGTCTTTGGAGTCCGTTAATGCTCCAATGGTTAAACAATCTGAGTCAGGATATTTCCGAAACGGCGATTAATGCAGAAATTGGTGAACGAACCTCGTTGCATCAAAAACTTCAGCAAGGTTTACTCGATGTCATTGTCGTGCATCAACCTGAATACGGTCCCGGAATTCAGGTTGAACAAGTTCTGGAAGAAAAACTGATCTATGTCTCCGCTAAAAACCAAGCACAACCTTATATCTATGTAGATTGGGGAGAATATTTCCGTAAACAACATGATATCGCTCTGCCACATCTGGCAAGACCCAAGCTGACTATCAATCTTGGCCAGCTCGCGCTCCAGCACATCCTGGAAAATGGTGGCAGCGGTTATTTTCGAACGCGCGTTGTCCAAAAATATTTACATTCAGGAGATTTGATCAAGGTTGATAATTACCCTGAATTTACTTTTCCTGTGTATATGATGCATAAAAAGCAGACCAAAAATGCGCTCTTTCAAAAAGTGCTTAATGCATTATTTAAGGCGGGGAAAATATCTGAACCATGGTTGTGATATTGTTGAATAACGATAATTTAAGAATAAAAAGTCTTATAGGGGGCTAGCGAAATTTTTATCAACTAATGCAGGTGACCTATGTGGTACTACATAACTAAAGTTGTCGTTAGCGCTGTTGTTATTGTCGTAATTTCTGAACTAGCTAAACGAAGTTCCGTCTTTGGTGCCATTATGGCCTCAGTACCTTTGATTTCAGTTATTGCCATCATTTGGTTGTATCAAGAAACGGGTGATGTAACAAAAATCAGTATCTTGGCATCCAATATTTTCTGGTTGGTTCTTCCCTCTTTGGCTTTGTTTATCACCTTGCCTATTTTGCTGAACATGGGCGTAAATTTTTACTGGAGCCTTTTGATTGCCATCGGTGCCACAGTTATTTGTTACTACGCTATGTTGGTTGTATTGAGGTCATTTGGCATTGAGCTTTAAATCTCAATCCCCTTTCTTCCTCAAAACTAAGCCATTCATTACATTCAATGATTTGCCCAAAGTTATTTTATATTTTCATGAAAGTCTGGAGATAAGCCAAAAAAAATAACCCGGTTATCAATAAGCGTAACCGGGTTAATGTTCGAAGTGTATGTTAAAAATCTAAACTGCCTTCAAGAATTAAAGAGCGTCCGGGCGCAGGAAGTCTGCCAACAGGACTGACATCTACTCCCCTAAAATAATATTCTTCATCGAGCAAATTATTAACAGCCACGGCTATTTCAAGATTATTTCCACCGACAACAAATTCTCGGCTCAATCGCGAATTAACTAAAGTATATGCTGGGAGTTTTCCGGCGCTACCATTAACCGTTTCTTCATCTGTACTATTCGCATCACTATAACTTTCGCTAACATGCAGGCCCGTTAGAGTGGTTTTCCATGGCCCCACACGATAATTAACATGGGCACTGAAATGATGCTCGGGAGCATTTGGCAATTCGTTGCCTTTGTTTGCACCATTAAGTTGTTCTGTGTCCAGATAGGTATAACCGATGCCAAGCGCCAATCGGGTTGTTGCCTGCCAATCTGCGGTAAGTTCTACACCTTCATGGCGTGTTTCACCGAGGTTTTCAAATATGCTGTCAGTACGATTAAACTGAATTTGATCATCGTAATCTATCCTAAACAAAGTACCACTGACACTTACATTTTCGGATAGCTGTGATCGGGCTCCTATTTCATAATTCCAAGCAAGTTCATTAGCTACAGCCCCTTCACGAGTTACCTGAGCCGTTTGAACAGGTACCAAAGAGCGTTGTGCATTAGTGAATAAAAAGAGTGAATCGGTGGCCTGAAAACCAACAGTTAATCCAGGCAGAAATTTATCCGTTTCGTTTTTATTAGTCGTACCGTTAATTCTATCTTCAAAATCCGTACTTACGTCTTCGTAACGTATACCTGGAGTAATGCTCAATTTATCCTCAAACAGAGCAATAGTGTCACTAAAATATAATGCAACCGCTTCTGTATCAAAATTCCAGTTACGTACTTGGCTGTATTCATTAGTAGTAAGGGTTAGACGATTAACATCAAAACTAACTTGCTCTTTAACAAAGCGTGCGCCTGCCATAAAAGTATGATTGCCGTGATTGAATGTAATCCGGGGCTCAGTACCATAAACATGAAAAATTCTAGGTGAGTCAGCAACGTATTCGGCTTCAAGTGACGGATCAAAAGAAAATGCTGCACCTTGCCCGAAATCAAAGGTTCGATCTGCCTTATGAGCAAAGTTTCGCCATTGAAATTCTACATTACTGTTTGGGTTATAGGTCCATGTCAGATTTCCTCTCAACATGTCAGCATCATATGCATCATGTGGACGTTGTGAATCTGTTCTATCTGCACGGTAAGCTGAAGGGGAAAGCGAGCCTGGTAACTCTGCATTGACATTGTAATATTGTAATTGCATATCTAGCTCATTTTTATCATCAAGAAAGTATTGGGCATCCAGAATGATATTTTGTACATCGGTCTCTGAATGATCCCGGAAACCTTCCCCATCTTGAAGATTTACCTGAAGCTGCACACCGAGGTCGTTACCCACAAAACCCGCAACCCGATAATAGGTATCGTAATAAGCATTTCCCGTATCTTCGGCAATGGTAATTCGCTCACGGATGGATTGTTTAAACTCTCGCGAAATCGGTTTGGTTACCAAGTTCAGCACCCCGCCGACATTATTGGGTCCATAATGCACAGCCGCGCCACCCCGGACAATATCTACTGCTTCAATACTCGGTAATGTGACAGGGAACAAAGACACACCAACATTTGTATAAGGGCCTATAGCTATGGGGTAACCATCCACTAGTATTTGTAATCTTTCACTGCGTAACGGATTCAATCCGCGAATACCAATATTGGGCAAAATACCTGTGCCAGTCTCATCAAGTACTTGAATGCCGTTTACACCACGCAAAGCATCTTCAAGGTTTAATGCTCCTCTTTCATGCAGTTCTTGATTTGTGAGTACTTCCCTTGACCCTGCATAAGTTTTAACTCTCTCTTCAGAGGTTTCACCTAACCAGTCCGAGTTGACAATCATGGCGTCCAACTTTGAAGCGCCATCGGCAGATGCATATCCTGTGACTAAATACATTGATATTAGAGCACAGAGTTTTTTTCTTTTTGAAATTAATGACATTCACGAATCCAATTAATAAATACGAATAAATATCATTAATATTATCACATGAGAGTTAATGCCGGCCAATCAGTGATTAACAAAAAAGAGTGTGCGCACTAATATAATGACGGTTTACAAACTACAAATTATCAAAACAACTGAACCATGGTTGTAATCATCTTAAAACCGAGGTGTATTGAAACGGTGCAATACCTTGTATGAAGGTATGATGAAGAAGGTTAATCTTCAAAATTAATAAAGCGTTAATGATATTAGTCTATTGTTAAACTCATTATTAGTTTCAGCATAAGCATCTGGCGTCCGCCGCTACTTCACCTTTAATTCAATTAGGAGTTCTCATGAAAACTATCGGTTATGCAGCTCAATCTTCTGATTCTCCCCTAGCACCGTTAGCTTTTGAAAGACGTGCATTACGAGCCAATGACATTGCCTTGGAAATTTTGTATTGCGGTGTCTGTCATTCTGATTTGCATGTGGCGCGAAATGATTGGGGGAGCTCGACCTATCCTGTGGTTCCTGGCCATGAGATTGTTGGCCGAGTAATCGAAGTGGGATCTGCGGTGACCAAATTCAAACCAGGTGAAAACGTTGCGGTAGGTTGTATGGTGGATAGCTGTCAGGATTGTGATGAATGCCATAATGACCATGAGCAATACTGCCGTAATGGATTTACCTTGACCTATGGCTCTCCCGATAGAATCACCGGTGATATAACTCATGGTGGTTATTCCAAACATCTGGTAGTGCGTGAAGAGTTTGTATTACGTATCCCGGAAAATCTGGATTTGGCACTTGCCGCCCCACTCCTTTGTGCCGGTATTACCACGTATTCACCACTCAGAGAATGGAACGTCGGTCCAGGTAGCCGCGTAGGTGTTGTCGGTATGGGCGGTTTGGGTCATATGGCAATTAAACTGGCGGTGGGTTTAGGTGCTCACGTAACAGTTATCAGTACATCACCGAAAAAAGAACAAGATGCCATGGATCTTGGTGCCCATGCTTTCCTGGTCTCTAAAGACGAGGCAGCGATGGAAGGCGCAGGTTCGAGCTTTGATTTAATTATCGATACCGTTCCAGTCAATCATGATCTGAATCCCTACATTCCATTGCTGGATAATGATGCCACACTGGTATTGGTTGGGCAGATCGGCCCGGTTGAAGGGCCAAATACGGCACCTATGATTTTCGGACGACGTAGGATTGCAGGCTCGTTAATTGGCGGGATTGCTGAAACGCAGGAAATGCTGGATTTTTGTGGACGTATGAACATCTTGCCGGAATGCGAAATGATCAAAATGGATGAGATTAATGAGGCATTTGATCGTATGGAAAAATCCGATGTCCGTTATCGTTTTGTGATTGATATGGCTTCATTAAGCGCATAACTTAATTAATGATTTACAACAGATTTTTTAATCGAAATGCCTAGGCGTTTTGCCATTCTGACCAAATTGGCCCGATCGATTTTCAGTGATCGGGCCGCTTCACTCCAGTTTCCATCAGCTTGTGTAACGGCCGTTAAAATACAATGTTTTTGAAATTCATTGGTAGCGGTTTTGAGATCCATGTCGAGCGATAGCATGGGTTTAATTTCAGCCGTTTTTGCAACTGAATTCTCAGCAATAGTTCTTGCTGGCAACTCAAGAAACGCTCTATTTAATGAAATAATACCGGTCGTTGTCGGTTTTGCCTTGGCTTTTAACGAAGCACGGCTGATCACATGTTCCAGTTCACGAACATTGCCCGGCCAGTGATAGCTTCTTAATGCCAGTTCAGCATCCTGAGCGAGACGTAATTGCCTGATACCTAATTTACGACTGGTTTTTTCCAGAAAGTAACCTGCCAGTAATAAAACATCCTGATCTCTATCTTTTAATGGTGGAACCTTGATTGGATAGACCGACAAACGGTGATAGAGATCGGCTCTGAAACGTCCCTCGCTAACCTCTTCTTCAAGATTCCGGTTGGTCGCAGCAATAACACGAACATTAACCTGTTCGACATTATCTTTACCCACCGGTTGTATTTCACCACTTTGTAATACCCGTAACAGCTTACTTTGTACAGCTAACGGCAACTCTCCGATTTCATCAAGAAACAGAGTGCCACCATGGGCTAATTGAAATTTACCGGCTCTTTCACGATCGGCTCCGGTAAATGCGCCTTTGGTATGACCAAATAATTCGGCCTCAGCCAATGTTTCCGGCAAAGACGCACAGTTGATATGAACTAAGGGTTTATATTTTCGCAATGACAATTGATGCACGGTCCGTGCAACCAGCTCTTTTCCCACGCCGGTTTCACCGGTTATCAGCACGGTATAATCCGAACCGGCGACCAGCTGGATTTCGTTTTTCAACGTCTGCATGGCAGTACTTTGCCCAATCAGTTCTCCCCCATCTTTTAACAAGGCTTCCTGAGTCAGTTCCTGAACCAGTTGCTGCGCATGCTGGGCGCTAATTTCGAGCTTTTTAAACTCGAGGGCTGTTTTCAATGTGGCTGCAGACAATGCGGCTATCAGTTCCAGCGTTTTGGGACTGATTGCATTAAAACTCCCAGACTGCAGACTGTCGATGGTGACCAGACCAATGACTTTTTGGTCAGAATACAATGGCAACCCCATACAAGAATGCACCGGAAGATCGCCGGTTCTGGCTAATAGCAAACCATCATAGGGATCGGGTAAATCACAGTTATCGGGGAAAATAAGTGGTTTAGTGGCATTGCATAGCTGCTCAAGTCTCGGGTGCTCAGTTAGATAAAAACGTCGACCCAATACTTCGGAGGACAAGCCTTGAATGGCCAAAGGCGTTAGCAGGTTTTCATGCAAGCCCAATAATGCAACGGCATCGCATTTAATGGCTTTGCGAATGGATGCCAACAGGCGATCAAAACGATCATCGTTATTAATACTGTTCGCCAGATCCAGCGCGACTTCAAGTAATAATGTTGAATCAAAATCTTGCATAGCCAACTCAATTATTCAATTAAGGTCAATCTATCACTAAAAAGTCAAAAAGACACGTTTTTTCCATGTCAATATGACACATCTACTGATGCGTATTTATGTATTTAATTGATTTATATGCTTTTTTATAAATGGCACAACCTCTGCAACCTCTAAAAAGAATCCGTTGTTTGAATTAGTTAAGAGGTTATTTATGTTAGATAACAGAACCATTGAAATCGTAAAAAGTACCCTGCCATTGCTGGAAAATGCCGGGGTTGAGGTCACAGACCATTTTTACAAACGCATGTTCAGTCACAATCCTGAATTAAAAGATATTTTTAACCTTGCTAATCAGGCAACCGGAAGACAGCAGTTTGCCTTGTTCAGCGCCGTAGCAATGTACGCCAAGCATATTGATGATCTGGGCGCTTTAGGTGAACTGGTCGAAAGAGTGGCCCATAAACATGTCAGTTTTGATATTCAGCCTGATCAATATCAGATTGTCGGTCATCATTTGATTGAAACGTTGAGAGAAATGGCACCAGAAGAATTTACCGATGAAGTAGCCGACGCCTGGGTGCAGGCTTATGGACTATTAGCCAAAGTGTTAATTGGTCGAGAACAGGATATCTATAGCGAATACCAAAACAAAAGCGGCGGCTGGACCGGTTCACGTTTATTTAAAGTGAAAGATAAAAAACCGGAATCAGAACTGGTTACCAGCTTTACCTTTGTTCCGGTTGATGGTGGTGAAATTGCCAATTACCAACCCGGTCAATATCTGGCCGTTAAAGTAAAACCTGAGCAGGCAGAAAATATTGAAATCCGTCAGTATTCTATTTCTGATAAATTCAATGGCGAAAGTTACCGGATTAGTGTCAAACGTGAAACCCAGCCAAGAGCAGGTTTGGTTTCCAATCATTTGCACGACACAGTGCAGGTTGGTGATCATGTTGAGTTAATGCCACCCACTGGGGATTTCTATTTGGCACATTTAGACAAACCGACGGTGCTGATATCTGCCGGTGTCGGTATCACACCGATGATGGCGATGCTTGGAACCCTGTTGGAGAATCAAACCGAGCAACCAACCTGGTTTTTGCATGCCTGTGAAAATAAGAATCAGCACACTTATGCCGATCAGCTTAAAAACGCGGCAAATCAGCTGGATAAGCTGCATTATTACTATTGGTATAAGCAGGATGATGCTGATGATAATCAGGCGCTAAATGGTCTGATGCAATTAGACCGCCTGCAATTTGAGCTGCCCCTGACAGATGGTCACTTTTATATTTGTGGGCCCGTTGGATTTATGCGCTTCATCAAACAACAATTGTTGGATTTAAACGTGGCTGCAGATCGAATTCATTACGAAGTTTTTGGTCCTCATAGCGATATCTGACAAATGCATGGAGAGCAAATCATTGCTCTCCACTTTTTGAATTGGCTTACTCAAACCAAGCGTTGCCAAACGCCCAGAAAGCTGGAAAGAATCACTACAGCCCAAACAAATATCGCCACACCGGCAGCTGCAGCAGCGATATCTTTAATGATGCCGATTTTATGGTTATGACGTTCTTCCACGAAATCACACATGGCTTCAATGGCAGTATTAAACAATTCTGCACTCAGGGCAAAGCCAGTTGCCATAATGATTAATGCGGCATCCACCCATTTGTGAAACCACAACGAAACCAGTACAACGATACTGAGACAACTACTTTGTAAAGTACACTGAAGTCACTTAATACTGCATAACGCAGTCCTTTAATAATGGTGCGAAATTTTTTCAGTGGGTGATAGCCTGCTTCGCCACTTTCCAGAAATTTATTTTTCATCGCGATCACTTTATTGTCTTATGAATTCTACAGAGCATCATGGCGTGACTCTAAGCCAATTCACAATAACCTAAATCATCAAAAAAGTTGTTCGCTCAATCCTTTGACAAAATCTTCATCTCGCTATCAGTAAAGTTATCGTATAAAAATTTAGGATTTTATAAATGAAACAAATCGTGTTGAGTTTCTTCTTTGGTGGCTTTTTGCTGACAAATGCCATTGCCGTTCAGGCTGAGCAGGGACAAGTTTGTGAGGAATGGGCCAGCAAAGCCGGCTCATATATGCTGTTTCGACAAATGAATACACCGATTCACGAGGCAATGGAAAACGCCATGGGTAATGTTACGCGGGGCTTGCTTCTGAGTGCCTATCAACAACCGATTGCTGAAACCAATGAAGGTAAGCAGCAAGCTATTGATGATTTTAAAAACAAAACGCTTGAGGAATGCATTTCACAAATGCAACAGCGTTAAAACTCATATTCCAATAATGCACGCCAGTTGGTATCGGCGGTTTTGGCAGATAAGCCGGTCAGAACGCCAATTTCCCAATGCAGTTTTTTACCGGGAGAAAGACTGATATCGCCCAAAAACACTGGACCTAATGCACGAGTATCTTCGCCAGCATAAAATTCAACCGCCGGCTCAAAATAGCGAGAAAGTCGATAACGGGTTTGTAACGATAAAGCGGTTTCAAATTCACTTTCCTGCGATTCGCCCCATTCATATTTAAGCCAGAAATTACTGGTTGCAACCCATCTCCCCCACTCTTTCAAAGCGATTAATCCTGCAGCTGCTTCCCAGTTATTATCATCACGTTGTCGTTCAAGTTCGGTTATAAGCCCCCAGTCAATACCGTATTCACCTTGCTCGGTCAGTTGCCAAAGCGCTTCGATTTCATATGCCTGTAAGCGAAAATCATTATTTTGATTATCTTCACCAATCAAATAGCCTTCAATAAACAGCCGGTCGGTAAGACTTTTGCCCACCCCTAATCGTTGAACCTGCTGCCCATCTGAATCGGTCATTCTCCATTCAATTTCACGCTCCAATGGCTGTACATAAGGCGCATAGACTTTATCGACCGGATTACCATCGGCATGACTGAGCGCCGGGAGTGTAACAATAAAAAATAAAAAACTGAGGCGTTGAAAATTAAACATGTGAAATAGCCCTTGAAAATCGTCCCGAAAGAATCACGATCAACATGAGTAACAAGCTTGTCAGATAAATTATTATCTGACTCCAGGTAGGCGTCGCTTCATACGCCATCAATGCATAAAGTAACTGACCGGGTAACGAGTGTTCACTGATAATATGAGAGCTGTCCCAGACGGGTTCTGTTGAGGCTAACCAATCTGCTTGAATAAGAAACTGAGTGGCCTGAGACATCATGCTGCTCCCTACAATCACAACCAGCACGCAGATGAATTTGGCTGCGGCTGCAGGTTTTAAAGCAATCATCAGGTGATATAAAAAAATACCGCAGCTAACCCCGATACTTAAGCCAATTAAACTGCCTGACACGACGGATTGCAGCAAAAAATGATCACTGCGAAAGCCGGAAATATATAACATGATTTCGGCACTTTCCCGACTAATTGCCAGGATAATGGCTGCCATCATCATGCCTTTTACCAGCCGATTGGGGAGGACAATATCTCTGGAAATAAGCCATAAAAACCCCATCAGAAATACATAAATACCTATATGAATAATGGTATTGGTTATTTCCTGACCAACGCCCTCCAGCCAGTTTGATATCTCGGGTAAAAAATACGCATAAGCGCCACCGGCAATCAATCCCAGCAGAATTGCCTTGAGCAGAAAGCTACGTGCTTGCTGACTCACAGTGGTAAATGCCATGAACAGGCTTACGACCATGGCGGCTTCCAGTACTTCACGTAACACCAGAATAACGCTATTCAGCAACATGATTATTTACCGCTCTCTTTGACAATTATTCTGCCTTGGGCCGTTTTAGGAAAAAACTCACCAAAAAATGGATACGTCCCTGGCTTTAATGGGCCGACAAAAATGATCGCCTGAGTATTGCCGGGGATGACTTTTTCACGGTTAAGCTCATAACTTTCAAATTCTTCAGGAGTAGCATCTTGATTTTTGACCAGTAATTTCACCTTGGTATCAGCGGGAATCACTAGTTCATCCGGATAAAATAGATGATCTTTGATGAGGATTTCAAATACGGGTGGCGCAGCGTAACTCTTTATTGGAATCAATAGGATAGCCATGCATATAAAAAAATACTTCATCATTTATTCATCACTGAAGGAAAATCTATAATGACCTTAAGGCCCGTTTCAAATGCTGATTTGGTCAGTTTGATCTCAGCATGATGCATTTCAATAATATGTTGAACGATAGCGAGACCTAGACCACATCCGGGTAATTGGAGATCACTGTTTTCGTTCTGGTATCGATAAAACCGGTCAAAAATACGCTCATACTGGTCTGGCGGAATACCGGGACCATCATCCTCAATGGTTAATCGCACACCTTTCTCAGTGGGATGAACATGAATGACAATATGCCCCTTTGACGGTGCATATTTGTTGGCATTGTTTAGCAGGTTCTGTAACAGTGTTTCCAGGGCAAATAAATGACCATACACCTGGGCGGATTCACCAATCAATTCAATATATTGCTGACGCTTCTCAAACTGTTGATAATCTCGTGCAATAACCTCGCTGGCCAATTTGTACAGATCAATGGCTTCGGCTTTCGCTGCAATTTGCTCAGGCGCTGTCCGATACAGCATCAGGATCTGGTTGACCAGATGGCCCATCCGGTCAACAGCAGCCTGCATGAGTTGCCAATCTTCTGTGTTATCCCCGTAGGTTTGTCGAAGATTATGTAAATGTATCTGCAAGGCACTGATAGGGGTACGTAATTCATGTGCCGCATCAGCCGCAAAACGCTGTTCACGTTGAAAACTTTGGTCAAGACGCCAGAATAGTTGGTTAATAATTTTCACCAACTGACTCATTTCAATGGGCAATGGGGCCAATTCAATCGGCCTTAAATCATCAGCCTGTTTGCTGGAAAGTTGCGCAGAAAGCGTTTTCAAGGGCTTTAACCCGGTACCAATTAACCACCAGATTACTATGGCGGCCACTACGATGCCGAAAAACGCCGGTAATATGGTGGCTAAAACAATATCTTCCGCCATAGAACTACGAACATCACTGCGTTCTCCGACGATAATCCATCGTTCAAATTGCGGATCAGGATGTACATAGTTATGCCAGCGAAAGCCTTTGAAATTGACGTCATAAAATCCTTGTTCAAATTGACTTAGCGCAATATGGGGAGCAGTTTTAGAGCGAGTTAATAATTGGCCGTTGGCATCCCAGATTTGAAAAAACAGATAATCACTGGTGGGACTTTGCGTCGAATCGACTGTATTTTGACCAATGTGAGCGGAGGCAATCAGTTCAGCGGTGTTGATTAAACGTTCATCAAACAATTGTTGTGCCGTTTCAATACTGGACTGATACCCTTTCAGTAACGACACAAACATCACCAGTACCAGAGTAGCTACTAATATCAGCAGGAGATACAGTCGGATTGATTTCATGGATTACTGATTTGATACCCTACGCCGCGGATGGTTTTAATAAAGCCTTCTGGAAGTTTTTTACGTAAATGATGAACATGTACTTCGATGGCATTACTGGCGACCTCTTCACCCCAGCTGTACAGCTTTGATTCCAGACTATCCCGGGTCTGCACACGACCAACATTCTCCATTAAGATTTTCAGCAACATAAATTCACGTCGCGGTAATTCCACCAACGCATCATCCACTTTTAACTGCATGGCTTTGCTGTCCAGACTGACGGAACCGATTTGTAATGCAGCGTGTTGCTGACTGCTCAATCGGCGTTCGAACACTCTTAATCTGGCTAGCAGTTCATCAATATCAAACGGTTTAGCCAGATAATCGTCGGCACCGGCATCCAGTCCGATGACGCGATCATTAATACTGCCACGAGCCGTTAATACTAATATAGGTACTGTAGCATTGTGCTTTCGGATCTCTGCCAGCACGTCGGTGCCATCCATATCGGGCAGTCCCAGATCCAGAATTACCATATCAGGCGGTGTAGTTTTGATGCTGTTAATCGCCTGACGACCAAGACTTAAATGATTTACCGTAAACCGGTCATGCCGCAGCGACCGCATAAGACCCTGCGCCAATGACAGATCATCTTCAATTAACAGTATTTGCATGCGTTTGGTTATTCATATGTTTGTTGACTTCTGCCAATGCCTTATCAATTTCCATTAAACGGCCTTTATCAGCCAGTGGTCTATCTGCTCTGGGTGCCGCCTTTTTCGCGAATAACAGATAAGACTCCGCTTTTTTATATTGTTTTTTATCTACTAAAAACAAAGCATAAAAATAATTACTATCAATGCCTTGTGGATTTAATCTCAATGCATTTTTTAATAGCTTTTCTGCGGTAGCCTTATCACCGAACCCCAAGGGCCAACCCGGGACCTTATAATACAGTGTCCCTAATGTAGTATAGGCTGAACCATTCAATGCCTGATCATCAATTTCAATGGCTTTTTCCAGATCCGCTTTGGCTGTTTTTGCCATGGATAACGCACCAAGGCCGCCTTTAATACCGGCATAACTGGCATAAATAATTCCCCGCCAGATTAATACATCCGGTTGATCAGGTGAGAGTTTTTTTATCTCATCCGCCTTTGCAGTTAATGATTCAAACGCCTCTATCTGTTGTTTGTCAGTTAACTCATAATTGGCATGTTCCCAGGCGGATTGCAATTGCAATGCTTCAGGCGATATCGCCTGAGCCGATAGACTGAAAACAAATAATCCCAGACTATAGAATAAAACAAATACTTTTTTCATTTTGCTGCTCCTGTCCAATAACGCTGAATCAGCGGAAGTTTTTTGGCTAGGCCTTGATCCACCCAGCGACTATTGATTGAATTCAACCAACCGAATAAACGTTCGGGCCAGCCTAAGAACTGTTCACTACGTTGTGTTTTCTGATAAAAATCGACGAACTGACTTGCCACGTTTTCAACACTATCACTATGATTTCCAAGGGCTTTATTCATTGCAGTCACGTTGTCATCGTTCATTGCTGTAGTAATGGTGCGTGGCGCAAATAAACGTACAGTGATAGGCGTATCGGCTAACTCTCGACGCATTGCTTCCGTAAAGCCTCGCAGACCAAATTTGCAGGCACTATAAACACTGAATCCCGGAAACCCGAGTCGGCTGAATGCCGAACCGATATTGATGATCTGGGCTTTATCTGCTTTTCCCAGTAATGGGAGTAGTAAGCGTGTTAATTCAATAGGTACCATTAAGTTGGTGATGAGCATCTTCTGAATGCTGCTTTCATTCATCTCTTTGAGTGGACCGAAATGATTGCTGGCCGCATTATTAATTAATGCATTAATACCTCTGGGAAACTGTTGGCAATACGAAAGCACTGCCTGACGGCCTTCACTTGTCGTTAAATCACTGGCAATGCAGTGATGTTGACCACCTAATGTACGATTAAGCTGTTCCAGTTGAACATGATTCCGACCACACAACACCAATAAAAAACCTTGAGCAGACAAGACTTTAGCCAGTGCAGATCCCAGTCCACCGGTGGCACCGGTTAAAACGATAGTGTTGGACGATGAATTCAGGGGCGTATTCATACTGTAAGGCTCCGAAAAATATCGCCATACAAACGATAGAACATTTTGCTACTGTGAATGATCAGTTGTTGTGCCTCTGGATCGTCAATCCGGTTCATCAAAGCTTCAAAAAATTTCACATGCTCCTGATCCAAAGCGCCATGTGAACGTAGATAACTAAAGGCTTTATCAGGCAAAAACAACGCATTTTGAATCGCTGTCGCGGCATTATCTGCGGTGGCAATACTGGTGCCCTCAAGTACATGAACCATGCCAAAAAAACCCAGTGGATTGACGCGGAAAACCGTATCGTAGGCATAGGCCACCATCAGCTCGGTGGCAGAATTTGGACGACTGTTTCGCACCAATTCTTTATCATGACCGCATGCAGCGATATCATTCAGAATCCACTCTTGATGCCCCAGCTCTTCTTCGATATATTCCGCAACAGCTTCCCGTAACCACTCATACTGTTCTGGCAATTGTGAGCCAACGGCCATCAGCAATGGAACGGTATGTTTAACGTGATGATAAGCCTGCGTTAGAAAAGCTATATAAAGATCCAGCGTCACTTCACCCCGCATCGCCTGATTAATAATTGGGGCAGAAAACAAAAGTTGTCGCTCAACGTCTGTCTGCTGGCAGAGTGTGTCAAAAAATCCCATACTGTGACTCCTGATAGATAGCTTCCAAATCATGCTGAAAAAAAGTAAAAATTCGATCGCGTTTTGGTCGACCATTGGCTGTGAGTAGTCCAACTTTTGCTGTTAACGGCTGTTCAAGACGCTGCCATTTGGTAATTTGTGCGTAGACTGGAAGCTTTTTATTAACGTGTGATAGCCAGTTTTCCAATGCGGCATCGTTTAAATGGGTATAAATTAATGCGGTGCAATACGGTTTAGCATCACCAAACAAAACACATTGCAAAATCCCAGGATGAGCAAGTACTTCGCTTTCTACCCATTCGGGATTTATATTTCTACCGTAACTCGAAATGAGCAGCTGTTTTTTACGTCCCTGGATGACTAAGAATCCATCCTGATCCAGATAGCCCATATCGCCGGTGGAAACAGTATTTTGATGTGATAGGTCCGTGCCGATATAGCCCAGAAAAGTATTACCCGACACCATGATTTCACCCTTTTCAATTTGGATATCTACATGGGGTAATACCTTTCCGGCTGTTCCAGGATTGTCTTGTACTGGCGTATTGAGACTGACCACTGAACTACATTCAGACAAGCCATATCCTTCATATACTGGGAGACCAATCTGACGAGCACGTTCAATCATTTCGCTGGCGACGCGACTTCCCCCTACCGCAATAAATTGCAAGGATTCAGGTGGCTGCCATCCCTGTTCAGCGGCGATTAGTAAAGCCGACAATAATTCTGGAACCAGAATCAGACTTTCTGGTTGATAATGCGAAATGGTGGTTAATAACTGAAAAATGTTGCCTGACAGACTGCCGGAAAAACCGGTTTTCTCCATGCCAAGTAATATAATCTCTCCACCATTTAATAAAGGTGTGTAAAGCCCAGCAATATTTTCCAGTAATGTGCTTAATGGAAGTAAGGCCAGATGCCGAACATTTTCCATTTTCAGCACGCTTAATAAACTCTGACTGACTTGGTATTGATTGTCGTTACTCAGGCACACCCCTTTTGGGTCGGCTGTTGATCCTGAAGTAAATGTAATTTTTGCCGTGCCAGGAGGCAATGCGATGACTGAGATATTTCGGCAGGCTGTAAAGGTCAACATCAAACTTTTTACAAAGTGACTTTCACCCAGAAACTCATCATCAATCATTAATGGACGATCATGAATCAGCCCAATAGCCCCCGCACTCTGTAGTGCATGTTGCAGTTGATCTGGGGTAAAAAATAATGGCAATGGCAATAAAATGATTCCGGCGCGCTGTGCTGCCAGATCCATAATCAACCATTGCACGCTGTTATCAGCCAGTAAACCAATAACCTGATGTTGATATTCCATTAATTCGGTTGCGACCGCTTCAACCTGCTGCATCACCTGTTGACGTGTTCGTTGCTGAACGTCATCTAGCACACAAATGTTGTCTGGCTGTTCAATGGCTAGTTTTTCAAAGGATTGTAAAATTTTGCTGTTCATTGACGAATTATCCTCGCCGTGCTTTCCACAAAATCCTGATGGGTTTCCAGTAACGATTGAATCACCTGATGTTGGCGCAGGTGTGCAATAGCTGTCGCAAGATGACCAGCCAATACCATCGGTTGATGTTGGTAATAACTGCCCCACTGTTGAGTTTTATCAATCAAACGCTGGGGATCAGCTTCACCTAACATGATGGTTGAGAGCTGGAGTCGAGAAATCAGATGCCTGACCTGGCGGGTTGCAGTGAATACCACCCACTGATAGTTAGCCTTATCCAATACGGCGGCCAGTAAAATAAATAATAATGGACTACCACTATTAAAACTGGCTGCCAAATTACCTATTTCGACCATGTCCGACCGTTGGGTGTGGACACCATACAACTTCAGGGTGTGTTCAACTGGCTGCGAAAGATATTGTTCCAGAAATAATGGGTGCTGCTGAACCGGTTGAAAACCAATGGCAGAGTCAATCTCACCCTCCATATGACTGGCGAGAAAGTACGGCAAAAAATGGCAGATTTCCGCTCCGAAAGCATCATTAAACCGCTCACTGATAAATGACTGAACAGCCGGTTTATCAATTGATTGATTATCTATGAACGAAAGTGATTTATGTGGAAACAACAAACGTTGTTGCCAATGCTTTGCAGTCTTCAGTGTCGTATTATTTAATATGGTTGCTTCCATAAATCATCTCCAGATGTTTATGGTTGCCTAGCATAAAGCCGGATACTTAAGAAAAGCTTAAGCTGCTTTTAAATCTAACAGTGATAAAAAAAAGCCTGAAACTATCTGACAGATAATTTCAGGTCGGTTATTTATTTCCAGACTGTTTTTACTGTATTAAATTGGGCATATCGTAACGTTGTTCCCGATACAGCCATGAGGGTAATAGCACATGTGCCAACGCTTTTCGTTCATCTTCTGCAGCGGCAGGCCCGATGATTTTCAATTGCCGGGTACTCGGTGAATAATATCCTTCAAGCGCCGTATTTTGCGGCCTGAGAACTGTGACTTTCTCACCCTGCATCAAGGCGTAATAGTCGGCAAATTGCATCAAAGCCCGGCCGCTCGACTGCTGCTCTCTTTCCAGACTTAAATCACGGCCAATCATCGGGGTTTCCGCACTTATTCCCATTAAGGATAACAAGGTAGGCGGCATATCAATCTGACTGGCAACTGTGGGTATGCTCCGTGGCTGGATATCCGCGCCTAAAATTAGCCCTGGGATCTGAAAGCGCTCTATCGGCACTAAAGCATCACCAAACACATTCAAGTCATGATCGGCAATCACCAGAAATAGGGTATCTTTCCAGTAATCGCTTTGCATAGCCTTATCAAAAAACTGGCCCAACGCATAATCAGCATATTTCACTGTATTGGTATTACTGTGTTTAACAGGATTGTCTAATTCAATGCGGCCATCGGGAAATTCATAAGGTGAATGATTACTGGAAGTGAATACCAAGCTGAAATAGGGTTGTCCTTCAGCATGTTTTTGTTGCAGTTGCTGGTGCGCTTTATTCAATAAATCTTCATCGGATACACCCCAACTTCCGGTAAAGACCGGATTGTCATAATCATGCTGATCAATCACCGACTCGAAGCCATTGCCAATAAAAAAGCTCGCCATATTGTCAAAGTGTGACTCTCCACCATAGATAAACTCAGTGAAATAACCTTGTTGCTTTAATAGGTCGGCAATGGTGAAAAAGTTTTGTTGAGAGAGCGATAACTTCACCACACTTCGTGCAGGCGTCGGCAAATAGCCACTGATTACCGCCTCGATACCTCTCACTGATCGGGTGCCGGTGGCATAAAGCTGTTCAAACCACCAGCCTTTTTTCTTTAGGCGTTCAAGTTCAGGAGTGACAGAATATTCGCCGCCAAGCGATTCCACAAACGTAGCTCCCATACTTTCTTGCAGAATAATCACCAGATTGAGTGGCTTATCTCGCTGTACAGAGGCCTGACGGGTATTCAAGGTGGGAAATTTACGCTGAGTATCTTCATCAATCCATGGATAATTTTTATGTAGTTCCGACAGGATCGCTTCATCAGTCATCGTGCCATACACTTCAGCAGCATTGGATTCGTGCTGCATATTGTAAATCGCAAAATATACTGACCAGGCTGAGTTCAGCATAAGACTATTGACCATGGCATCCGGTGTCAGAGCAAAGCTGGACGGATTGGCAGGTCGATGACCAATAGACGATCGAATCATTAAAGCAAGTATCAGCAGCAACAGTGGCCAGGCAAGCCAAATCTTCCATACTGGCCAGGGTTTCTGATTATTGTTCAACCAGCACTGCAATAGTTTTACTGCCACGCTGCCGGAAATAACGGTGAGGGTCACTCCAATCAATAACGGCCAACGAAAACCCTGCCAAAGTGTGGCAAAGACTTCTTTTGGATAACGTAGATATTCCACAAATAAGCGGTTAGGACGCAGATCATACTGACTGATAAACGCGGGGGTAGAAGCTTCCATAAAACTGATAAGGACAATAACCAGCACGCCCCAAATCAGCACCAGTTTTTGCCAAATCTTCCATCCTAATTGATTTGCCAGTAATGGCAAGCCCAGCGCCAATGGCACAAGCAGCATACCCATCATAATCAAATCTGCACGAATTCCTTGCCAGAAAATAGTGGGCAGTGATGTCGCAGCAACCACCCTATCCCACTGCCACACGACTAAGCCTATACGCGATAAACTCAGAATAACCAAGCCGGTGAGAAGCAGCTTTATCAATATCAGATAAGGGCCAAAAAAAGACTGTAATTTAGTCATCATCAGCCTCGCACTATTAATGGCCACAAGATGGTCAGCCAGGTAGCCAGAGCGATAATGAGGGCAATAAGCACCGCCAGAGAACCATAGTCTTTGGCTCGTCCCGATAGCAGATGAGGTTCGGTGCTAATACGATCAACAACGCATTCAAATGCTGAGTTCAGTGCTTCAACCATTACCACAAGCAATAAAACCGTGATCATGGCTAGTCGTTCAACGGATGATACCTCGAGAAAGAAACTGCCAATGCCTGCAATTAATAACAGCAGAAAGGCTTGTCGAAAAGCGGTTTCATAACGCAGTGCAGCGAAAAGCCCCTGTATGGAATAACCAAAAGCATAAAGCAGCCGTTTGCATCCAGTATGTTTTTCCACAAAATTGCCCCATTACTCAAAATGAGGCTAATGCTACGACACCAATACTTAACTAAACCTTACGGAATTGAATTTTGTTTGATTAGTCAGTCTTTTTGTTTTAAATCTTGTCTAGAAGTTAATAGCATCAATTAACGGGAGACTTTATGAGATCCAAACTAACTTTCTGGCACTATCTTGTTATGGGGATTATTGCCTTTGGTTTTATTGATGTTAGGGCTTGTTGATCTTTCATCTCCGCCTCTGTTGTGAGCTGAAAAAGCGTCAATCAAGGCACGAGGAGCGCCTTTTAGTTATTCTAAATAAGTGACGAGCAACGCAGAGTGGCGCTTTTTCAGTCACAACCCGTAGGGCTGGGACTATTTTTGCGGCCGCCTGCGTTGTCAATCACTTATGTAGGATGGCTACACTGCGTGCTTTCCGCCTTGTCGGACACAAAAATAGCCGCCAGCAGTGGTGGATATGAAAGATCAATAAGCCCTAGTGTCATGTTTTATCTTGCCACCACATATTGATTAGCTTCTTTTATGTGGTCTATCCAGATTTAAGATTGGCCCGGCAGGAACCACACCCGTTGGATTAATCGTTTTATGACTACGATAATAATGATTTTTGATGTGTTGCATGTTGACGGTTTCAGCCACGCCGGGCCATTGATATAACTCACGAACGTATTCAGAAATATTCGGATAATCTTCAATGCATTTCAGGTTGCATTTGAAATGGCCGTGATACACGGCATCAAAACGAATCAATGTGGTAAACAATCGCCAGTCTGCTTCGGTAATATCATTACCGACTAAATAGCGATTTTTGCTCAGACGCTCTTCAACCTCATCCAATGCATTAAATAATGGAAAAACAGCCTCTTCATAAGCCTGTTGTGTGGTGGCAAAACCCGCTTTATACACACCATTATTAATGTTGTCGTAGACATCATCATTAATGGCATCAATTTCTTGTCTTAACGCCTGGGGATAATAGTCACCGGCCTTGGCACCGATTGAATCAAATGCACTGTTGAACATACGGATAATTTCAGCAGATTCATTGCTGACCATCGTGTTCTGCTTTTTGTCCCACAACACCGGTACCGTTACCCGTCCACTGTAATCTGGATCGGCAGTGGTATAAATCTGATGCAGAAATTTCGCCTGATGCAGCGGATCTTCAATCACCCCTTCCGCGTAATCAAAGGTCCAGCCATGTTCCAGCATCAATGGATTGACTACCGAAAGGGAAATCATATCTTGCAGATTTTTAAGTTTGCGAAAGATAAGCGTTCTATGTGCCCATGGACAGGCTAAAGAAACATATAAATGATAACGACCCGCTTCAGCTTTAAAACCACCCTCTCCACTTGGACCGGCACTGCCATCGGCGGTGACCCAATTGCGGAATTATGATTTGCTGCGAATAAATTTTCCCTGATTGGAATCTGTGTCATACCAGCGATCGACCCACTGGCCTTCTATTAATAACCCCATAAAAAACCTTCCTTAAAATAGTTGGATGTTTGCTGTAATTTTCATTGACTGTTTTATTGGCGAAGCTCACAATTTGTGCACTTGATAGCGAATAAGTTCATGAAACATCTCCACACACAGCAGCTTGACCAGCACCCTGCCAATTTCTGGCAACTGTTTGTATTGCTATTTTTGCTTAATAGCCTGGCCTTTGCTGGCTGGGTAGATTTCCGTCAGGTAACGGTTTCAGCCCACTCCGGTTTTGTCGCCGAGTTCGATCAGCTTACCTTAGCTAATCAACGTGATCATTTCCGGTCCCTGTTAGATATTGAAAATCTGGCTACACCAAGTGTAGATGATGGTGATAACGAACAACACTGGCTGGTTTATTCATCTGTTCTGATACTTCCTGCTGCGGCACTATTGCTTGCTGAGGATCTGTATTATTTGACGTTACTGATTATCAGTGACGGCAAATATCATTTACCGTTAAATCGCGCACCTCCACTCCAATAATCCTTTTAAAAACTTTTTTGTTTAACGAAGCTTTCTTCGAGGATTATGTATGCGTTCATTCTATTCACGGGCTGTTTTATTCAGTCTGATTATTATTGTGGGCTTGCTTAGTGCATTGCCTAATGTGTTGCCGCAGTCTACGACACAACATTTACCTTCCTGGTTTACCGACAATACCTTTAAATTAGGATTGGATCTTAGTGGTGGTTCCCATTTGCTGATGCAGGTGGATATCGATGATTTACGACTAAATGATCATCAGCAATTAGCTGAACAGATCACAGATGCTTTACGTGAGGCAAGAATCTTTATTCAGCCAGTTTCAGTCAATAAAAACCAGCTGATTATCATCCCAAAAGATTCCAACCGCCTGACTGAAATCAAGCAAATCGCTCGTTCCTATATAAAAGATCCAAAAGGTGGTTTGGCCTTGTTTTCAATAGAGGATGACCATAATCGCTTAACCATTACCCCCACTAAAGCGCATAGCGAAAATCTTACGAAAGATGCCGTTGAACATAGCTTGAAAGTTGTTCGGCAGCGTCTGAACGAAAGCGGTCTGGTTGACCCGACTATTACTAAACAAGGTAGTGATGGCATTCTGGTGCAATTACCTGGGGTGGATGATCCAAGTTATATCCGCACCCTGCTTGGAACCACCGCCAAAATGACCTTTCACTGGGCGGCTAATGCAGAAACATCGGGTGTAATCAAAGCTCAGGGTATGACTGAAGGTGAAGTCTATACTCTGGAAGAGCGGGTGGCGCTTGAAGGTCAGCATATCAAAGATGCCAATCTGGTTTTCAGTCAGGAAAATGGCCAACCAGTGGTCAGTTTTGAGCTGGATAAAGAAGGTGCCCGATTGTTTGGTGAGATGACCAAAAACAATATCGGCCGCTCTCTGGCGATTGTGTTGGATGATCAAGTTATTACTGCACCGGTTATCCGCAGTGTGATTGCCGGAGGGCGTGGAGAAATCAGCGGATCGTTTACTGTAGCCGAAGCCAATGAACTTGCTTTACTTTTACGTGCCGGTGCATTACCCGCCCCGCTAAATGTTATAGAAGAACGTACGGTGGGACCGGATTTAGGTAGTGATTCCATTTCGATGGGTATTTCCACCGGTGTCATAGGTGCCATATTGGTATTGGTTTTTATGCTGGCGATTTACGGCAGCTGGGGACTTATTGCCAGTCTGAGTCTGACGCTCAATATCGGTTTGATTTTCGGTGTGTTGAGCGTATTAGGTGCTACTTTAACTCTGCCAGGAATTGCCGGAATTATTTTGAGCATTGGTATGGCAGTTGATGCCAATATATTGATTAATGAGCGGATCCGTGAAGAAACCCGTCACGGAAAACGAGCACTGATTGCTTTGGATGCCGGTTTCAGACGTGCTTACAGCACGATTCTGGATTCCAATGTCACCTCCTTAATAGCCATCAGTCTGCTGTTTATGTTTGGCAGTGGTCCGGTACGCGGTTTTGCTGTGGCAATGGCGATTGGTCTGATTACGTCAATGTTTACCTCGATTTCTTTTACCCGGTTATTAATGGAATGGCGAGTAAAGCGGATGCCAAAACAGGCTTTTTTGAGTATTTCGGGTATTAAGGCGCTGGATCGTCTCAGCAACAGCAAGATTGATTTTATGCGGGGACGGTTTGTAGGTATTGCAGTCTCTGCCATCCTGTCACTGGCAGCGGTTGGTTTATTCTTTCAACCGGGTTTGAAATATGGCATCGATTTTAGCGGCGGCACGGTGATGGAAGTGCAGGCGCCAGATACCAATGTAGAGCAACTGCGTAAAGCCCTGCAAGATAAAGGCTTTACCCAGGCAGCAATCCAGGAGTTTGGCGATAATGACTATTATCTTGTACGTTTACCTATGGAAGGAGCGGAACAAGTAGCTAGTGGTAAGGTGGTTGAAAGCATCAAAACCACGGTAACGGAAATATCGGCTGATGCCAGTTTTCCGCGTGTTGAAATGGTAGGACCAAAAGTCAGTGGTGATTTCCGGGATGCCACTATTCTGGCAATTGTTTTTGCTGGTTTTGGTATGCTGGCATATCTGTGGATTCGTTTTGAGTACCACTTTGCCTTAGCCGCTACATTAACCATTGCGTTAGATTTAACCAAAACCATCGGCTTTTTTGTATTGGCCGGAGTGGAGTTCAATCTGACAGCCGTGGCAGCGTTGTTGGCGTTGATCGGTTATTCGGTGAATGACAAAGTGGTAGTGTTTGACAGAGTTCGGGAGAATCTCCGCTTAACTCCTGACAAACCGATGCTGGAATTGCTTAACGAAAGTATCACTTCAACGTTGACTCGGACCGTATTCACATCGGTCACTACTTTTCTGGCATTAATTCCAATGGCAGTTGCCGGTGGCAGTGCAGTAGCCAGCTTTGCTTTGCCGATGTTGTTTGGCATTGTGATTGGCACCAGTTCATCGGTGTTTATCGCGGCCCCCATTGTGTTTTGGATGGGCCAGCAACGTTTACGTAAAGGTCTGCCACAATTACGACTTTCTGCTGAAGAAATGCAAAAGAAACTGGATGCCATTATGTAGAAAAATCGAGAATAAGTTTGTAACTAATTAATAATTAATGCTTTATGGTGAGTAAAACTTCACTATAAAGCATTTATCAAGGATAAAAAGATGACGTGGTTAATGTTGGGAGCAGGATTAATTCTGCTGATCGTTGGTGCCGAATTACTGGTAAAAGGCGCCTCACGTTTAGCGACCAGTTTCGGAATCCCGGCTTTAGTAGTTGGTTTAACGGTGGTGGCGTTCGGCACCAGTGCCCCCGAAATGGCCGTCAGTGTCAAAGCCGCTTTTTCCGGGCAGGCTGAACTGGCCATAGCCAATGTTGTGGGTAGTAATATTTTCAATATTTTGTTTATTCTCGGTCTCGCGGCTTTAATCATGCCGTTGATGGTTTCACAACAATTGATCCGTCAGGACGTACCGATAATGATTGGCATCAGTTTTGTCGCTTTGTGGATGATTCAGGATGGCACCATTGGCAAACTTGAAGCAGGCGTTTTGTTAACAGGTGTCATTTTGTACACGGTGTTTCTGTTTTATCAGGGCAAAAAAACTGGAATTGATGCAACAGTTGAGGTAGATAAGAATCCGGCACCTACCTGGCAAAATATATTGCTGATCGTAATCGGCCTTGCTTTACTGGTTCTGGGCGCGCGCTGGTTGGTTCAGAGCGCAGTGACGATTGCTTCGTCATTTGGTGTCAGTGAGGCCGTTATTGGCTTGACTATTATCGCTGCGGGTACATCACTACCAGAGGTCATGACTTCTGTCGTTGCGACCATTAAAGGTGAACGGGATATCGCTATTGGTAATGTGGTTGGTAGCAATATCTTCAATATTCTTGCCGTATTGGGTTTGTCGGGTTTGTTTTCCCCTATCCCATTAGTAGCCAGCGAACAGCTGATGCAGATTGACGTTCCCGTTATGTTGGCTGTGGCAATTTTATGTTTACCCTTATTCTTTTTAGGTAGCACGTTAAATCGATTTGAAGGCTTCTTATTCCTGGTGTTATACGTCGCCTATGTCTGGTTTACCATTGCAATGGCATTGTCTTTACCTTATCTGCCACAACTGCAAGCCGGACTAGTCTATGGATTGGCCCCACTGGTTAGCTTTTACGTATTACTTTGCTTAGTAAACGATTTATTACGCAGACGCTATAAATAATGCTAAATGGCTCAGCCATGGTATTTCGAGGAAATCTCTCACCTCAAATAGTTATTGTTTGGGGTGAGGGATAATTATTTTATTGAGCATTTTCTATCTCAGGCCAGCCGTTAATCTCTGGGTCAAACCCGGGTTCCAGTGCCTGAATTCGTTTTACCAACGGCGGATGTGTAGACAACATTCCGGACATTTTATTTGAAAGCTCGGCAAACAACATGTGCCTGGCTTCTTCCAGTTCATCATGTCTGACTTTATTGGTGCCTTGTTGACTTAGGGCACCTATTTTTTTTAATGCTCCTGCTAGCGCGATCGGGTTTCCGGTATAGCGTGTGGCATCCGCATCAGCAAGATATTCACGTTGACGAGATATAGCTGCCTGCATAATTTTGCCCATAAATGCCCCCAGTAATCCCAGCAGAATCAGAGCAATTCCGATTAACAGTATCTGAGCACCACCTTTTCTGCTACGACCTCCAGAGTGCATAAGAATTCGCCCGACAACATAAAGTGCCATCAAGCCGTGAATCAAGCCGATTACACGAAGATTGAGCCGCATATCGAGGTTGCGGATATGTGCAAACTCATGAGCCACAACGGCAGTCAGTTCATCACGATTTAATAACGTTAATGCGCCACGAGTCACGGCAATAGCCGCATTGTCGGGAGAGCTACCCGCCGCGAAGGCATTAATTCCCGGTTCGTTTTCAATAATAAAAACCTGCGGTGTCTGGATACTTGCCCCCAGCGCCACTTCCTCAACGATGTTTTGATAACGGGAAACCAAGGGATCACCAGTTATCTCGTTAATATCGGTCGCTCCCAAAGCCTGAGCAACCTTTGCACCGTCACCACCCATGGTGACTATTTTCCAGACAGAAGTCAGAACAATCACCGTAGCAACGCCGGCAGCAACCAGCCCAAATAATTGCCAGTTAACCATTATCTGTTCAGTCTGATTAATGCTGTCACCGGTCATTCTGACGGAAGCCAGTGCGGCAATCACAGCTGCGATCAACGCCACAGAAAAAATAAACAAAGTCATCATCAGCCGACTTTGTTTTCGGGCATTTGCACCAAGTTGATAGCTGCTCGTTGCAGCCATTGTTAAAACTCAACCTTGGGCGCGTCTTGAATCGCTTCACGGTCATCAAACTCAAGCTCTGCTGCGCGAGTAAAGCTGAACATATTGGCTAGAATATTGGTAGGAAAGGTTTCCAGAACATTGTTATATTCAAGTACCGTATTATTGTAGCCGCGGCGAGAGGCTGCCACTTTGTTTTCAATGCTGGTCAGCTGCTCCATAAGATCACGGAAAGCACCGTCAGCTTTCAGATCCGGATAGGCTTCTGATAACGCAAAGATACCGCCCATTGCTTTACCTAACATACCTTCGGCCTGTCCAAGAGCCAGCATTGACTGTGCATCGCCCGAGTCAGTTTGATCACGCATTTTTTCCGCTTGATTGCGAGCTTCAATTACCCCATTAAGCGTTTCCTGTTCATGCTTGGCATAACCTTTAACAGTGCTGACAAGTTGTGGAATCATGTCATGACGCTGTTTTAGGGTAACGTCAATCTGTTTGAATGCATTCTGAAAGATATTGCGATGCCGCACCAATTTATTGTATTCAATAATCACATATAAAATCAGTAAGCCGACAATCCCTAGTAATACCCATTCCATATTTGCTCTCCTAATATTGAATTTAATGTCGTGATTGATTATGGATTAGTTACCCACTGTATTAAACAGCTTACTGTTTATGAAAGCTAAGGGCCATAAATGTTCAGCCCAATACTACTCAATATCATTGTCGATCTTGTTTTTGAATCCACACAAGCATCATTTGCAAGCTGACTCGCATTGCTTGGTTTGACTGAATAACAATTGTCTGTATTATCGCTGGCAGTTTCAGGTGCCCTTATTGCAGCATGTAATAAAGGTTAAACGGGAAACAGGTGCGCCAATGATTTGGCTATTCCTGTACTGCCCCCGCAACGGTAAACAGTTATTTCATATCTCTGGTCGCTATCTGCCTCTGATAGAACGACAGTCACTTTACTTTCACAGTATGGGAAGACGAGAAATGAAGCTTAGGTACTGTTTTATCTTTTATAGCCACCTCTGTAATGGCCAGAAAAGATAATCAGCTACTGACATAGCTAAGCTGTAAGTCCGGAGACCGGCCCGAAGCTAACTATGGAGTCGTGGCGGGGTGCCTGAACGTTTCCGAGATTACACCATCATTGTCCCCTGCCCGCTATTTACCTCACTGGTAGCTGCTTTTGCTGCGGCAGGATGTCTGATGTCTTATATTTTTAATTATCGATTACCTCTTTGCAGAACCGTTTATCTGTTTGCCCTGTTGTTTTCGCTGATAACTTCAAATGCGTATGCCAGTGAGCATCATGTAACAGTTATTGTGTCAGATCGCTCGGCCCCAACATTGGTCTCTGGTGCACATCAATTATTACAGCAAAATCCCGATGTAAATATTCAAATACGCACGGTCAGTCAGCTTAATGCTTTGAACGATGCTGACTTACAGCAATTAATTGATAACAGTAAAAGCTTATTAGTGGTTGGCGTATTTGGCGATCCGATTGAACGTTTACTGGCTCGTCAATATAACAATGATCAAAAGCGTTATGTTTTACATAGTGACCAGCGGCTTATCGCCTTAAATAGCGACCCGGTTACACAATCCATTCCTAATTATATAGTGAGTGATAAAGTCTCACTAAGCACTACAACTTTGTTGGAGGCCAAACAGGCCCAATATCCCGAGTATGCTAACTGGTTACAGGCTCGTGCTTACTGGGTTAACCGTTCGACAGAAAATTCACGCAGTCTGCTGGACATGTTGCTCACAGAAGGCAATAAAAAAGCCCAATTACAACCGGTTGGGGCTTTACGTTTCGCTTTACATAACGATAATAAAACTCAATGGTTAAAATCTGATGAACTACCGACACAACTGGATGCCTCACAGCCTGTGGTCTGGTTGGTCGATCATGATACCGGCGATCTAACGGGTGAATGGAAACTGCATCAACAGTATTGTCAGGCGCTGAACAGTCAGTGTGTTTCGGTACTGGCCGCCTGGGGTGAACCCAGTGTTGAAGCTATTCAGACCATCAAAAATGTCATGAATAAGTCTTTGCCAAACACACCATGGGGAATTGTTTCTTTACAGGATTTTGTGATGGGTGGCGGTGATGGTCGTGAGGCGGTTGAACAATTATTTATTGAACTCAATGTTCCGGTTTTAAAGGGCATCCGTCTTAATGAATTGAGTGAGGCAGATTATGCCTTATCTTCACAGGGCATTCCGCGTGATTCAATTCATTACCGAATTGCCATGCCGGAGTTGCAAGGTGTCAGTCAGCCACAGATTCTGGCGTTAACTGAGCCTGCAAAGATTGACCAACAAACCGGGGCTCAGCTGACTCAAAGCCTGCCTATTACTAAACAAATAACCCGTCATGCGCAGCGCATGAAACACTGGCTGGATCTGCAACAAAAAGAGAATGCTGATAAGCGTGTCGCCATTGTCTATTACAACCATCCCCCCGGCAGACATAATATCGGTGCCGATAATCTAAATGTACCTGAGAGTCTGCTGGAAATATTGAATTGTCTGAAAAATGCCGGTTACCAGACAGGTGAGCTGCCAAAAGATGCGGAATCTTTGCTGGATATACTGCAACTTCAAGGAGTGAATTTACCTGAAGACGCTGAAGCTTTATCAGCAATGTCCAAGGTCGCCAACACCATGACAGCTGATGATTATCAACGCTGGTTCAATCAGTTACCGGCAACTGTTCAGGCTGAAATGATTGATGGACCTTTGGCAGCATTACAGCAACGGATGCGTGATGCCATTGAGCAAGCGCTGGCATTGGAAAATGTAACCGTTCGCCAGTCTCAACTGCAGTTACTATCAGAATTTATGCAGCAAACCTCTACCGATCTGCATCATGCGCTGGATGGTTTACGTCATCCTGGTCGCAGTCGGGCATTGGATTTATTAACCCAGCTGGAACAGGATTATCAGCAGATCATCGACGCAGCTGATCAAGGCCATCATCCAGACTGGCAACATAGCGAATCATTACATGATGCATTATTGGAAATGCAGATCGAAGGTATTCGTGGCTGGGGTGAAGTACCCGGAAAAGTAATGGTCTGGGATAATCAATTACTGATTCCTGGCGTGCAATTTGGCAATGTATTTATCGGCCCACAACCACCACGTGGCTGGGAAATCAATGAAGAACTGTTGCATGCCAATATGTCCTTTCCACCGCCGCATCAATATCTGGCGTTTTATCACTATATTCAGTCGATATTTAACGCCGATGCCATGGTGCATGTCGGTCGACATTCCACCTATGAGTTTTTACCCAAACGTAGTGTTGGTCTGGGCGAAGATGATTACCCTACTATTATCGCTGGTGATGTGCCTGGACTTTATCCATATATAGTTGATGGCGTCGGTGAAGGCATACAGGCCAAACGTCGCGGGCAGGCAGTTATCATCGATCATTTGACTCCCCCGCTTGCCGTGACTGAACTGTATGACGATTTGCTGCAACTACGTCAGTTGATTGAAAGCGCCGAAGCTGCTTCGGACAGATCCACACGGGATCGGGCTATTCACAGTCTGCGTGAACAAATTGAAACGATGGGACTACGTGATGAATTAATTGCCAGCATGGATGAGGAGCTGCAAGTTCGTGGCGCCGGTTTCGATGAAATTGATGATGATTTTCTGCTGCATGAAGTCGGTCATTATCTGACAAATTTTCAAGAGACCTTTATGCCACTGGGTCTGCATGTATTTGGCCGGGATTGGTCCGCGGATGGACTCGATACCATGATGAACTCAATTCTGGACAACACCGATTCCAGCGAGGCTCAACGTCAAGCTATCTATCAAAAATTGCAAATGTCTCCAGCGGCTGAGATTGAAGCGCTTTTGAATGGTTTGAATGGTCGTTTTATCTCTCCGGGGAAAGGCAATGATCCCATTCGCACGCCGGATGCTCTGCCCACTGGCCGTAATTTTTATGCGTTGGATGGCAGCCTGCTGCCAACCCGTGTGGGTTTTGATATCGGTCAACAACTGGCCGCACCGGTCTTGGCCGGCGAAAAGGGCAATATTGAAGGTCATGAAGTAGGCGATCGCAATAAACAAGGGGTGATTTTATGGGCCTCTGATTCAGTGCGGGATGAAGGTGCCATGATTGCGTTTGGTATGAAGCTGCTGGGTGTCCGCCCGATATGGAATAGCCGTGGCATTATCAAAGGTCTCGAACGTCTGCCATTAAATGAGGAACAACCACAGCGGCTGGATGTGTTGTTTACCACTTCAGGTTTATTCCGGGATTTATATGGCGAACATCTGGTATTGCTGGATAAAGCCAGCTTATTGGCCTTGGATGCCAGTCGGGATCTGATTATCCGTGATTATCCTGCTTTGGCTGTCGCCCTTAACGCTGCTTTGGAAGCTTTAGGTGAATGGCAACAAGGCGGCGATGAAGCGTTGGATAAAAACTTGGTGGCCGCCAATTGGGTAAATGAGGCCATACAACGGCTGGCCCAACAACCGGATATCGATCCGGCACAATTAGGTCGTGAAACAAGCCTTCGTGTATTTGGTATTGCCCCGGGGGCTTATAGTGCTGGCATTAATCGTCTGGTTGAACGTTCAGCTGCCTGGGAAGATCGCAGTGAACTGGCTGACGTATTTATCAAACGTATGGCACATGCTTATGGCAGTGGTTTGCAGGGTGAATCGCAACCGGACTTGTTCAAACAGCAACTTGCCGGAGTGTCACAAACCTTTTTGGGTCGTGCCAGTAATCTGTATGGCCTGATGGATAACAATGATGCATTTGATTATCTGGGTGGTTTTAATCTGGCGGTGGAAACAGTTAGTGGTCAGCAACCAGGCAGCGCGGTGATTAATCACAGTAACAACGATAATCTACGAATCGATGACTTGCCACAAGTCCTGCTGGGAGAGCTGCGTGCCCGTTATCTGAATCCACAATGGATTAAGCCGTTAATGAATGAAGGTTATGCCGGTGCGCGCACCATGGGCAGTGAATTTATCGAATATCTTTGGGGGTGGCAGGTAACCAGTCCAGAGATCATTACCGATCAGGTTTGGGAAGAAGTGAAAGCCGTTTATGTGGATGACAGTCTGCAACTGGGATTGGATGAGTTTCTAGGTGATGGTCATCAACAACATGTTCAAACCAATATCCTGGCAGTGATGCTGGTCGCCATAGATAAAGGATTCTGGGATGCTGATCTGGATACTCAAAAACAATTGGCCGAGCAGTTTGCTGCCAATATTATTGAAAAAGGCATTCCCGGAAGTGGTCATACCCATGCGAATCATCCAATGTATGATTTTGTGAAATCACATCTCGATGCGGATCAGGCTAAAGCTTTGGAAGCCGTATTGGCACGAAGCCGAATACAGACTTCAGAAACAGCCTCCCCTCCAAGTCATATACAGGAAATACAATTGAATCAGCAGGATAGCCAGCAAATGGAAAATAGCAATCAAGCTGTTGAGGACACTACAGAAACCAGCTCCACCGATAGCAAAATGCTTTGGCTGTGGACGTTGCTGGCATTATCAGTAATCGTTGCCGCAGGATTATGGCGCGGTCGTAAAGGAGCTTTGTAATGTATCCACATTTTTCATTGGAATTGATGCACCAGCTGACCGGATTGTTATTAACTCCGGTGGTTTGGGCGTTATTGTTTTTTGTCGGGCTGGCAGTGTATGAAACCGGTATTGCCATTGGTGAGCGTTTCTGGGGAATTGCCCGTTTATCACAGCATTCTGATAGCCAAGCATTGATCGCTCTCGGTAAACGCAGGATTGAACGGGCTGATTTTATTACCAGACTGGCACCCATGCTCGGCTTGATGGGAACATTGATTCCTCTAGGTCCAGGTCTTGCCGCATTAGGTGAAGGACAACTAAAAATTCTGACTACGGCGATGACAGTGGCGTTTGATACCACGGTTATTGGATTATTGGCTGGCATGATCGGCTTTGTTATTGGTCGGATGCGTCGGCGTTGGTATGACGCGGCTTTAACTCAGTTGGAACAGCAAAATGGATAAATGGCGTCGCAGTTCATTTCTCGATACCGATGAAGATCCGTTAGGTCCATTGGCCAATTTGATTGATATTGTGCTGGTATTTGCCTGTGGGCTAATCGCTGCACTGGTCGCGTTCAGTTCGGACTTACAGGATCATTTTGAAGTACAGCCGCAGGAAATCACTCTCGGTAAGGAACTGCCAACAATGCCAGATACTATGCAGCAGCAGGTGCAGGATGGTAGTGGCTTTGAGTCCGTTGGTCAGGTATATCGTGATCATCAAACCGGTAAGCTGATTTTAATTGATGACTAATTTTTTCATTAAAAGATTTTCGCTCAGCCCGCGAATCCAAAAGTAATTTCAGGTAGAATCACCGCTTCTACTGAACTCCTGTTTTATTGGATTTTAAAATGGCTCAATACGTATATAGCATGAACCGCGTTGGCAAAATCGTGCCGCCCAAACGCGAAATTTTAAAAGATATTTCCCTGTCATTTTTCCCTGGTGCCAAAATCGGTGTATTAGGTTTAAATGGCTCTGGTAAGTCTACCCTGCTCCGCATCATGGCCGGTGAGGATAAAGATTATATTGGCGAAGCCAGACCGATGCCGAATATGAAGGTCGGGTATCTGCCTCAGGAACCTGAGCTGGATGACAGCAAAACCGTTCGGGAAATCGTTGAAGAATCAGTCTCTGATGTCAAAGCCGCTTTGGATGAACTGGATGCGATTTATGCAGCTTATGCCGAACCGGATGCCGACTTTGATGCACTCGCTAAAAAACAGGGTGAACTGGAAAATCTGATCACAGCTAAAGATGGTCATAATCTGGACAATGCTCTGGAACGTGCAGCAGATGCGTTACGCCTGCCGCCCTGGGATGCCAAAGTAGCGGTGTTATCCGGTGGCGAGCGTCGTCGTGTTGCATTATGCCGGTTATTACTCGATCACCCGGACATGTTATTGCTTGATGAGCCGACTAACCATCTTGATGCTGAATCGATTGCCTGGATTGAACGCTTCCTGCAGGAATACCCCGGTACCGTAGTTGCCATTACCCATGATCGCTATTTCCTGGATAATGCCGCGGGCTGGATACTTGAGCTTGATCGTGGTCGTGGTATTCCTTATGAAGGCAATTACTCTTCATGGCTGGAACAGAAAGATCAACGTCTGGCACAGGAATCGAAACAGGAAGCCTCACACAATAAAGCCATTCAAGCTGAGCTTGAGTGGGTACGCCAGGGAGCCAAAGGTCGTCAGGCAAAATCCAAAGCGCGCTTGAAACAGTTTGAAGAAATGAATTCAAAAGAATTTCAAAAACGTAATGAAACCCAGGAAATCTATATTCCACCTGGCCCGCGTTTAGGTGACAAAGTGATTGAACTGCATAACGTCACTAAATCCTACGGCGACAAACTGTTATTCGAAGATCTCAGTCTGACGATTCCCCCCGGTGCAATTGTCGGCATCATCGGCCCTAACGGTGCCGGTAAATCTACCTTGTTCCGCATGATTACCGGTGAAGAAAAACCCGATTCCGGTGAAATCGAAATCGGCAGTACCGTGCAGCTGGCTTATGTAAACCAGGCACGTGAACTGGATGGCAAGAAAACGGTATTTGAAGAAATAGCTGATGGTGCCGATATGATTACTGTCGGAAATTATCAGACCCCTTCTCGTGCCTATTGTGGACGGTTTAATTTTAAGGGCTCAGATCAGCAGAAATATGTGAAGGATCTCTCCGGTGGTGAGCGTAACCGCCTGCATATGGCCAAACTGCTTAAAGAAGGTGGCAACGTTTTATTACTCGACGAACCGACCAACGACCTGGACGTGGAAACATTACGTGCATTGGAAGAAGCCATATTGGCCTTCCCGGGTTCAGCAGT
>SWCD01020680.1_pt1 | contig 44011 bp, 41 predicted proteins | sample 4693011 | NCBI WGS metagenome assembly SWCD01 (sample SAMN10267278, study PRJNA491770) | bioreactor metagenome | isolation source: DHS bioreactor inoculated with marine | place: Japan: Omine Ridge, Nankai Trough
GGGGGGCGTGGTCTGGACGTTCCGGGATTTCGACCCGAAAGCGGCCGGGGTCTACTGGGACATGGCCAAGAGCCTGGCCGAGACCGGCAATGCCGTCGAGGCGACGGTGTGGAAACGCAAGGTCGACGACGGGCTCAGCTTCGACGACGTCCACGAATCGATCCAGTCGGTGGCCGCGACCGAAAACATCCGCGATGTCGGCCAGCTGCCGCTCGGCGACCAGGTCTCGCTGATGCAGGAAAGCGAGTGGCGCAAGCTCAACATCTACCTCTACTGCAACCCGCTGACCGCGGCGAAAATGGTCGAGTTTTCCGAGGCCTACTCGGCCTGGCTGCCCTGCCGGGTGTCGCTGGTGGAAGACGAAGAGGGCCAGCTCTGGCTCTACTCGCTCAACATGGACATGATGATCTACGGCGGCAAACCGCTGCCGGACGAGCTCAAGGAAGAGGCGCTGCACGTCAAGGACGTGATCCTCGCCATCCTCGACGGCGCCGCCGAAGGCAGCTTCTGACCCGGACCGCAACCGACGTCTCGCCCGACCGATCTCCGCGCCGGGCGAGGCGCCGCGCTGCTGGGGCAGATTTGGCCCGCCGGCGCATCAACAACAGCCCGTAACACGCTGTCTTTCAGGCCGACTTTCAGGCCGAAAAGGCGCGCAGGTCGAAGGGCCACCAGAACGCCCCTGCGGGCGATGTGATCACAAACCACCGCCCGAGGTCGCCCGGGCCACGACCGCGTCATTCGCCGGGCGCGGCGCGCAGACCCCGACGCCCGGGGGCGCAGTCCCTCCGCGCCGGACGCCGGCGGCCTGGTTTGGCCTCAATACTCCGCGAGGGCGTCGGCGATGATGCCGTCGAGCAACGTGCCGACCGCGTCCATCGCGCCCTCCGGATAGGCCCGCCGGCCGACGATGATCTCGCCCGGCGCATCGGGGCGCTCGGCGACGAAGATCGCGTAGGGGCAATGCTGCAGGTTCATCGGGTCGGCCTCCATCACCTGGCGGCTGACCACGGCGGAGCAGAAATTGAACACCTGCGCTTCGGTGAACAGCACCTCGGTCCCGCCGACGTCTTCACGGGTGCGCTCGAGCATCGCACCCACCTTGTTGACCGCGTCGATCACCAGACCGGCCTCGGTGATCGCGGTTTCGACATCGAACTGGACGTCGTCGAAGGCGCCGGAGACGGTGGTGGTCACCGGCCCTTCGGCATGGGCCGGCACGGCGAAGGTCAGCGCCAGCGCCGCCGCGATGAAACGTGTTTTCATGATCTCACTCCCTTTTGTAATGGCCCCGGTGCCGGTTCAGGCGTCCGGCGGGACCTTGTCGATGAGTTCGCCGAGCAGGAACCAGAAGAATTGATCGCCGCCGTAGCCTTCGATGCGTCCGACCTCGCGACCGTCGTCGAGCAGCACGAAGGTCGGCGTCAGCGCGGCCGGGCGGCTGAGCGTGACCTCTGGCGGCAGGTCCGCGCCGAGGCGGTGGCGGGTCAGCGGCGCCAGGGCGGCTTCGTCGGTATTGGGATAGATCGGGCCGATCTCGGCCTCCCATTTCGCGCAGTAGATGCAGCCGGGCTGGTCGAACATCAACAGCCTGAGTTCGCCCGCCGCGGCCGGCGCCGCATGGCCGAGGACGGCGGCGGAGAGCGACATATTCATTAAGATGAATACTGCGCGCGCGAAATTTTCTATCATTGACGGCCCACTTATTGAACTTATTGAATGTTAGGATACGACTGCTCCCGCGACAAGGAATAGATATGGGACTGGACATCACTTTCGGCGGCGCGGCCCTTGCAGGCCTGTTGTCGTTCTTTTCACCCTGCATCCTGCCGATGGTGCCGTTCTACCTGTCCTACATGGCCGGGCTGTCGATGCAGGAACTGCATGGCCAGAGCGGCGGCCCGTCGATCCCGCGCGCGGCGCAGATCCGGCTGATTCTCTCGGCCATGTCCTTCGCTCTCGGGGTCACCACGATCTTCGTGCTGCTGGGCCTCGGCGCCACCGCCGCCGGCGCGGCCTTCGCCCAGTGGAAAACGCCGCTGTCCTACGTCGCGGCGGCGATCCTCGCGGTGTTCGGGCTGCATTTCCTCGGGGTCATCCGCATTCCCTTCCTCTACCGCGAGGCCAGGGTCGAGGCCAAGACCGACCCCTCGACCATGGCGGGGGCCTACGTGATGGGCCTGGCCTTCGGCTTCGGCTGGACCCCTTGCGTGGGCCCGGCGCTGGCGGCGATCCTGTTCGTCGCCTCCGGCACCGGCAGCCTTCTGCACGGCGGGTTGCTGCTGCTGGTCTACGGCCTTGCGATGACCCTGCCCTTCGTCATCGCCGCCATGCTCGCGCGCCCCTTCCTCGGCTGGGTCGCGCGCAACCGCCGGCTGATGGGCTACGTCGAAAAGGCGATGGGCGTGATGCTGATCGTCTTCGCGCTGCTGATCGCCACCAATTCCGTCAACCTCATCGCCCAGTGGCTCATCGACAATTTCAGCTGGGGGTCCGTGCTCCGCTGAACCGTCCCCGACCAGAAAGGATCCGCCCATGAAACTCCTGCGAACCCTCCTCGGCCTCGCCGCCCTGACCCTCGCCTTTTCCGCCCCGGCCGGCGCCGAAGTGCCGCTGGGCGACGACGGGCTGCACAAGCCCGACTGGCTCAACGAGACTTTTCTCGACATCGGCGAAGACCTCGCCGAGGCGACCGCCCAGGGCAAGCGCCTGGTGCTCATGGTCGAACAGCTCGGCTGCATCTACTGCACCAAGATGCACGAGAAGATCCTGCCCGACGAGCGAATCGACGCGATCATCCGCGAGAGCTTCTACCCGGTCCAGATCAACCTCTACGGCGATCTCGACGTCACCGATCTCGACGGCACGGTGCTGACCGAGAAGGACATGGCGCGGCGCTGGAACGTGATCTTCACCCCGACGCTGATCTTCCTGCCGGAAGAATCGGACGGCTCAAAAACCACGATCGAGGCCGCGGTCGCGGTGATGCCGGGGGCGTTCGAGCGCCAGACCACGCTGGCGATGTTCACCTGGATTCGCGACAAGGCCTACGAGACCGAACCGAATTTCCAGAGGTTTTTCGCCGATAACTTCTACGGCCAGAACTGATCGCGGCGCGAATGCTGCATGGCGGCGCAACTTTGTTGCGCCGCGGCGGAAAAAACATTTGCGAATATTTGCATTTCCTTGCTAGGGTTGGCGTCATGCGCTGCCCCAAGAGGGCAAAGTGACGCAGATCAAGCGGCAGAAAGCCGCAGCGAAATTGAGAGCATCAGGGAGGGCTCCGATGAGAAAACTGTTCGTGCTTTGCGCGGCTGCGACGATGGCACTACCATCCGCGCTGAGCGCCGATACCGCCCCTCAGGACGTGGCCTTCGGCGAACTCGGTGAAGTGGTGGCGCCCCTGACCGAGGTGCCCGGCGACGCCGAGGCCGGGTTCACGGCCGCGACCACGCGCGGGATCGGCAATTGTGTCGCCTGCCACGTGGCGAAGGGCTGGGAAGACATGCCCTTCCCCGGCAACGTCGGCCCGGAACTGACCGGTATCGCCAATGTCTACGACGAGGCGCAGCTGCGCGGCATCCTGGTGAACTCGAAGAAGAGCTTCCCGGACACCGTCATGCCGGCGTTCTACAATGTCGACGACATCTACCGGCCCGGCGACGCCTATACCGGCAAGGCCGCCACGTCGCTCGACGTCACGGTCATGACCGCGCAACAGGTCGAGGACATCGTGGCCCTGCTCAAGACCTTCGACGAACCGCTTCCGGAATGAGCCGGCCCAGATTGAACATGACTGAGAGGTACAAGAGATGACCTATACGAGACGAGATGCCATGGCCGTCGGCGCCGGCGCACTTGCGCTTCTGGCAACCACCCGGATGGCCTTCGCCGTGACCGGCGACGAAGCGATCGCGGAATTCACCGGCGGCGCGGCCACCGGGACCGGCGACATCACCATCAAGGCGCCCGAGATCGCCGAGAACGGCAACGTCGTGCCGGTCGAGGTCGAGGCGCCCGGCGCTGCCGAGATCCTGATCGTCGCCCCCGGCAACCCGTCGGCGCGGCTTTGCAGCATGACCTTCGGCCCGGCTTCCGGCAGCCAGCGGATCTCGACCCGGATCCGGCTGGCCAAGACCCAGGACGTCACCGCCGTCGCGCGGATGGCCGACGGCAGCTTCATCATCGCCAGCCAGCCGGTCAAGGTGACCGTCGGCGGCTGCGGCGGCTGACACCAATTGACGCCCCGGGCGCCGAGGCGCCGCGGGTTCGAACGACAAAGATACCAGGAGCACCCAAATGGCAGACGCAAAACCCCGCGTGAAAGTTCCGAAGTCGGCGGCCGCCGGCGCGCCTTTCACCATCAAGTCCCTGATCAGCCACGTGATGGAATCGGGCCTTCGCAAGGACGGCGACGGAAACCCCATCCCGCAGCAGATCATCAACCGCTTCACCTGCGACTTCAACGGCGTGAACGTCGTCGACATGACGCTGTCGGGCGGTGTTTCGGCAAACCCCTACATCGAGTTCGACGCGATGATCGACGCGGCCGGGGAGTTCAAGTTCACCTGGTACGACGACGACGGCTCGGTCTACGAAGACACGAAGTCGATCGAACTGGCATAAGACCGGTGGCAACAGCACAAGTCAGGGAGGAGACGCGATGAGAATTCGCGCGATGAAGACAACGGCGTTCACCGCCGTCCTATTGCTCGGCCTCGGGCAAGCGGCGGTGGCCGAGCCCGATCTCGATGCCCGCCTGGTCATCAACGAAGAACTCGAAATGACCACGATCACGGCCGCGCCCGAACACCTCGACGGCGCGCTCGATCAGATCATCTCGGGCTGGCATTACCGCGATGCGGCGACCCGCCAGATGGAGACGGACGATTTCGAGAATCCGGCCATGGCCTTCGTCGACGAGGGCCTCGATGCCTGGGAGACGGTCGACGGCAGCGAAGGCAAATCCTGCGCCTCCTGTCACGGTGATATCGAGGAAAGCATGAAGGGCGTGCGCGCCGTCATGCCGAAGATCAACGAGGCGAACGGCGAGCTGTGGTCGGTGGAAGACTACGTCAACGATTGCCGCACCAACCGGATGGGCGCCGAGGCCTGGAACTGGGACAAGGACCCGATGAAGAACATGACCGCCGCGATCGCTCTGCAATCGCGCGGGCTTCCGGTCAACGTCGCCATCGACGGCGCCGCGGCCCCGTTCTGGGAGCAGGGCAAGGAGCTCTACTACACCCGTCACGGGTTGTTGCAGCTCTCCTGCGCCAGTTGCCATGAAGAGAACAACGGCAACTACATCCGGGCCGATCACCTCAGTCAGGGCCAGATCAACGGCTTCCCGGTGTTCCGTCTGAAGCAGTCGGCCCTGGTGTCGATGCACAACCGGTTCTTCGGTTGCATCCGCGACACCCGCGCCGAGAGCTACGCCAAGGGCGGGCCGGAGTTCCACGCGCTTGAGCTCTACGTCGCCTCGCGCGGCAACGGGCTGTCGGTCGCGGCACCGTCGGTGCGGAACTGAACCACCCGTGCGGCGGCCCCGACCCGGGGCCGCCGCCATATGCCTGACATTCCGAACATCACTGACTATCGAGAGGGGAAGCGATGATCTCGCGCCGTGACTTCCTGCAGGCCGGCATGGCCGCATCCGCCATTCTGGGCTCTGGTGCCACCGGCGCCTTCGCGCAGATCGCCGCCGGCCAGAAACTGACCCAGGACCAGCTCCTCGAGTTCGACAGCTTCGGCAACGTCACCCTCGTCCATGTCACCGACATCCACGGCCAGCTCAAGCCGGTGTGGTTCCGCGAGCCCGAGATCAACCTCGGGGTCGGCGAGGTGAAGGGCGTGCCGCCGCATGTGACCGGGGCGGATTTCCTCAAGCTCTACAACATCGAGGCCGGCAGCGCCCGCGCCTACGCGCTGACCAACCAGGATTTCGCCGCGCTGGCCCGCGAATACGGCCGCATGGGCGGTCTCGACCGGGTGGCGACCGTGCTCAAGTCGATCCGCGCCGCCCGCCCCGACGCGCTGCTGCTCGACGGCGGCGACACCTGGCACGGCTCCTACACGGTGATGAAGACCGGCGCCCAGGACATGGTCGACGCGATGAACCTGCTCGGGCCCGACGCGATGACCTCGCATTGGGAGTTTACCTTGGGTATCGACCGGGTAACCGAGATCGTCGACGCCCTGCCGTTTCCGTTCCTCGGCGCCAATATCTTCGATGCCGAGTGGGACGAACCGGCCTATGAGCCCTACGAGATGTTCGAGCGCGGCGGCGCCAAGGTCGCGGTGATCGGCCAGGCCTTCCCCTACCTGCCGATCGCCAACCCCGCGTGGATGTTCCCCGGCCTCAGCTTCGGCGTGCGCGAGGAGCGGATGGCGGAAGTGGTGCAGGAGGTGCGCGACGCGGGGGCGGATCTGGTGGTGGTGCTCAGCCACAACGGCTTCGACGTCGACCGCAAGCTCGCCGCACAGGTGCCCGGGATCGACGTGATCCTCACCGGCCACACCCATGACGCCCTGCCCGAGCCGCTGCTGGTGAACGACACCCTGCTGATCGCCTCGGGCTCCAACGGCAAGTTCGTCACCCGCCTCGATCTCGACGTGCAGAACGGCCAGCTCCTCGGCTTCCGCCACAAGCTGATCCCGATTTTCGCCGATGCGATCGAGCCCGACGCGGAGATGGCGACGCTGATCGACGACACCCGCGCACCTTACAAGGCGGAACTCGAAGAGGTGCTCGGCCAGACGTCGAGCACCCTCTACCGCCGCGGCAATTTCAACGGCACCTGGGACGATCTGATCTGCAACGCGCTGATCGACGAGCGCGAGGCCGATATCGCGCTGTCGCCCGGCTTCCGCTGGGGGCCGAGCCTGATCGAGGGCGACCCGATCACCCGCGAGGACCTCTACAACGCCACCGCGATGTCCTATCCCAATGCCTATCGTTCGCAGATGACCGGCGAACAGCTCAAGCTGATCCTCGAAGACGTGGCCGACAACCTGTTCAACCCGGACCCCTACTACCAGCAGGGCGGCGACATGGTGCGGGTCGGCGGCATGGGCTACCGGATCGACGTGACCAGGCCCCAGGGCGAGCGACTGTCGAACATGACCCTGCTCAAGACCGGCGAGGCCATCGACCCGGCCAAGGCCTATGTGGTTGCCGGCTGGGCCTCGGTCAACGAGGCCACCGAGGGTCCGCCGATCTTCGACCTGGTCGAGGGCTGGATCAAGAAACAGGGCACTGTCTCGATCGACCCGAACCAGAGTGTCGAGGTGATCGGCGGTTAGGCGCCACCGCACTTCGCACGACCAGCCGGACGGATCCCGCATCCGTTCGGCTTTTTCGTTTTTGAGCGACGATCCTGATCGGCCGGTTTCCTAGGAAACTGGGGTCGGTTTCCTAGGAAACCGGCCCTGCCAGAGATCACTGAAACCATTTGAGTTCAATGACTTGGTCTTCAACGCGCGTTTACCTCCGGTTAATCTTTTTACCACGCCTGGTCTGGCGCGACCCGACCGAAACCCGTCCGTTGGCGCGGTACGGCAAGGCCCGCGGCCAAGGCAACGAGCACCGACATCAGCGCTTTCCTGCGGGGCGAGACCACACCGGGCAGGAAGGCCGCGGGCACGCCTGCCGTGGCCGTCCGGGTGCGCGGCGCCCTAGCCCGACGCCACCGGCTCGCGCTTGAGAAACTCCAGCACCATCGCCGCCGTCCAGGTGAACTCCGGCCCGCCGCAGGGGGCACCGGTGAAGGGGTCGAAGTATTCGGAAAAGCCGCCGACCTCGATGAGCTTCAGGGAATCCGCGACGATCCGCTGCGCCGTCGCCACATGGCCGTCGCGTTCGAGCCCGTCCGCCACCATGTAGTTGACGATCAGCCAGGAGGGCCCGCGCCAGTAGCGCATCCCGTCGTAGCCCGGCGCGGCCGGGTCGTGGCTCGGGATCAGGTAGGTCACCCGCTCGCCAAGCCTGTCGATATGTGCCGCGATGGCGGCGGCGCGGGGCGGTGCGATCGGCGCGAAGGCCGGGATCAGCCCGCCCACCGACGGGCTCTCGATCAACGCTTCCGTCACCCGGTCGTAGCACAGGTACTGCTGCCAGGCATCGCTCCAGAGCCCCTCCAGCGCGTCGAGCCCCTGCTCCGCCTGGGCCCGCTGGTCGCCTGCCAGCGCCGTCTCGCCCAACTCCTCCGCGAGGTCGGCGAGATCCGTGCAGGAGCGCAGCAGGATCGCGTTGAACCCGGGATCGACGATCCGGAACGGCGAGGCGTCGTGCAGCCTGGTGTTGTCCCAACCCAGGCTGCGAAACCGCTGCACCAGCCAGATGTAGCGCTTGTATTGCTCCTGGGTCGGCCGGTGCGCCGGATCGGCGTGCTGGATATCGCGGCGCTGAAAAGCGCCGACCCCGTCGGTCGGCACCCGATCGAAGGCGTCGTCCCAGTCGATGGAATTGTCCCGCCCCGTCTCCCAGGGATGGATCACCGCCACCAGCCCGGTGCCGTGCGGGTCGCGGGCGCGGTAGAACCAGTCATGCCAGCGCGCGATCTTCGGCAGGAGCGCCAGCGCCCGTCTGCGTGCCATCGCCTTGTCGGTCGCCCGCTCGTAGAGCCGGCGGACTGCGAAACCGGTCACCGGCGGCTGGGTGATGCCGGAAGTCGGCACCGTGCGCCCGGTCCCCCAGACCTCGGGCCCCGGGAAGTAGCCCTCATCCTGCTTGTGGAAGATGATATGCGGCACCATGCCGTCCTCCCACTGGTGGTCGAACAGCGTCTCGATTTCTCTCCAGGCCCGGTCCTCGTCGATATGGAAAAGCCCGAGCGCGGACAGCGCGCTGTCCCAGTTCCACTGGAACGGATAGAGCCCGTGGGTCGGCACGGTGTAGTGTCCGAGGTCGTTGATGCGCAGAATTTCTGCGGCCCGGGCGATCAGGGCGTCGGTCATGTCGGGATCTCCGGTGGGTCAGTTGACGGCGAGCGTGGTGTCGGGATCGAACCAGCGCACCCGGTCGGGCAGCGGTGCGAGCGTCAGCACGTCGCCCCGGTTCACTTCGAGGTCGCTGTCGAGCACGGCGCGGAACAGATGGCCGTCGACCTGGCCGGTCACCAGAAGATGCGCGCCCAGCGGTTCGACCACACGGACGTTGAGCGACAGCCCCACGTCGGCCGTGCGCAGATCCTCCGGCCGGATCGCGAACTCGAGCTTTGGCTTCTCGGTCGCCGGTCCGTCGAACACCTGGCCCGCCACGTTCCATCTGCCGCCGCCCGCCGGGGTCGCGTCGATGAAATTCATCGGCGGGTTGCCGATGAAGCTGGCGATGAAGCGCTCGGCCGGGTTGCGATAGACCTCGACCGGCGTCGCGGCCTGGGCGATGCGGCCCTGGTGCATGACGCTGATCCGGTCGGCGAGCGACATCGCCTCGACCTGGTCGTGGGTCACGTAGATCGCGGTGGTGCTGCTCTCGGCCAGCACGCCCTTGAGCTCGGCCCGCATCTCGAGACGCAGGAGCGCGTCGAGGTTGGAGAGCGGCTCGTCCATCAAGATCACGTCCGGTTCCATCGCCAGCGCGCGCGCCACGGCGACCCGCTGGCGCTGGCCGCCCGAAAGCTCGCCCGAGTAGCGCTTGAGGAGCTCGCCGATCTGCATCAGCTCGGCCGTGCGCTGGACCCGCCGCTCGACATCCGCCTGCGGCAGTTTCTGCATCCTGAGCCCGAAGCCGATGTTTTCGAACACCGTGAGATGCGGGAACACCGCGTAGTTCTGGAACACCATCGAGATGCCCCGGTCCTTGGGTGCGAGGTGGTCGATCCGGCGGCCGCCGATCCAGACCTCGCCCTCGGTCGCGGTCTCGAGCCCGGCGATGATGCGCAGAAGCGTGGACTTGCCGCAGCCCGAGGCGCCGAGCAGCACCATGAATTCCTGGTCGCTGATGGTCAGGTTGATGTCCTGCAACGCCTGGTAGGTTCCGAAGCGCTTGGCGACGTTCTTGATGAGAATTTCGGCCATGACCGGCTCCTTGAGTAGCGTTCGCTGCGTTCAGCGGTTGGCGATGCCCCACATCGCGAAGAGGTATTTGCGCACGGCGAAGATGAAGATCAGCGCCGGGACGACGAGAATAAACCCGCCCGCGAACTTCAGGTGCAGCGGCGAGGTATCGAGGTTCTGCAACAGGAAGGCGGTGAGCGTCCGGTTCTCGATGGTGAGCACCGCGGCGGCGAAGACCTCGTTCCACGAAATCACGAAGGCGAAAATCGCCGAGGCCGCGATGCCGGGCAGGATCAACGGCAGGATCACCTTGGTGAAAGCGGTGATCCTTGTGCAGCCGAGCGTCCAGGCCGCCTCTTCCAGCTCCATCGGGATGCCGGAGAACAGCGAATAGGTGATCAGCACCGCGAACGGGATCGCCAGCGTGGTGTGCACCAGCGCGAGGCCGAAGACGGTATCGTCGAGCCCGGTGCGGATGAACATCACCGCCAACGGCAGGGCCAGCAACGGCAGCGGAAAGGCGCGGGTGAGCAGGATCAGCAGCCGGAACAGGTACTTGCCCGGGAAGTGGAAGCGCGACAGCGCATAGCCTGCGGGTGCGGAGATGGTGATCGAGATCACCATGGTGATCCCGGCCACCGCCACCGAGTTCCACAGCGCCCGCAACATCCCGTCGAAGCCTGCGAAGAACTGCAGCGAGCCGAGGTCGAACTCCGGGATGAAGCTCTTGGGGAAGCTGTTGACCGCCTCGGGCGACGACAGCGTGTTGATGAGCAGGAAGTAGAGCGGAACGAGAACCCAGGCCATGAGGAACACCACGCCGGCGATGTAGAGGAAACGACCGGCAGAGCGGGTATCGCGCGGGGTCTTGGCGACGGCATCACTCATATCGTGGCTCCTTTCGGAACGCGCAGGCCGCGCAGGATGAGAAGGGTGAAGCCGATCGAGATCACCAGGATGATGAGCGCGATCGCCGCGGCAGCCCCGCTGTTGAGCAGGTCAAACTGGTATTCGTAGACCGAGCCCATGAGCACCGGGAACAGCGTGCCCCCGAGGGCCTGGACGACGGCGAAGATCTCGAAGGCGAGGATCACCCGCAGGATCATGGCCGTCTGCAGCGACGGGCGCAGCATCGGCAGCGTGATCCGCAGGAACCGCTTCCAGGGCGAGGCACCGAACACCTCGGCGGCTTCGTAGTATTCTTTCGGGATCAGCCCCATGCCGGCGACCAGGATGACCAGCATGATCGCGGTCGCGCGCCAGATCTCGGCCAGCGCGATGGCGAGGAAGACGATGCCCGGATTCTGGTAGGTCAGGAAATTCACCGGTCTGTCGACCATGCCGAGCCCGTGCATCATCGAATTGAGGAAGCCCGATTGTTCGAAGATCGCCAGCCAGATGATCCCGGCGGCGAGGTCGGAGATCCCGAGCGGGATGGTCCAGATGTAGAGCACGATGTCGCGCCCGGTTTTCATCCTGGTGACCATCGTCGCCATGGTGAGCGCCAGGATCACCTGGATCGGCACCACCGCGAGCGCGAGCAGCAGGGTGTTCTTCATCGAGATGGGAAACTTCCAGTAGCCGACGACCTCCTGGAAATTGGCGAGCGACCAGCTGCCGTCGACGTTGAAGGCCTGTTGCGCCACCAGCACAAACGGATAGATGAAAAACAGGCACAGAAACACTGTGACCGGCAGGATCATGACATAGGGCAAATACCGCGCGTTCATGGAACCGCTCCCTTCGGGTAGGTCTCGGATGTCGAGGCGGGCCGGGGTGCCCGGGCCGCTACGGGCCCGGGCGATCGGGCGGGATGGTCACCCGCCCGAAGGAGGTCGGGCCTTATTCGACCGGGCAGGCGCCTTCGGACGGCGCGTCGGGCGCCCAGCAGGGCGCGCCGGTTTCTTCCATGATCTTGGCCAGGGTGGTTTTCTGGTCGTCGAGCACGGTGCGGATGTCCTGACCCGCGAGCACGATCCGCTCGAAGGTATCGACGAAGACACGGTTGAAATCGCCGCCCTTGTCGCCGAGACCGGCCGGCAGCAGCCCGGGGTTGGCATCGGCCGAGGCCGACATGATCGCGACCGCGTCGCCGGCGGCCTTCACCGCGGGCGGCAGGTCGTCGGGCAGATCGGCCGCGACGACCGGGAAGAAGTTGGTCGCTCTGAGCGTCGCGATCTGGGTCGCCGGATCCATCATGTACTGCAGCAGCGCTTTCGAGGCCTCCATGTCCGGCGCGGTGCGCGGAATGGCGACACCGGCGAGCACCGGCATGAAGCCGCGGCCGGTGGGACCGGCGGGTGCCGGGAAGGCGACGAAATCGTCCGGGCGCTCGTTGAAGGCCTGGGCGAGGCGCGAGGTGTGGTCGAAGACGATCCAGGCGTCCCCGTTCAGCAGCTGCTCCTGCAGAAAGCCGAAGTTGGTCGAGGCCGGGTTGGTATGGGCCCAAAGCTCGCGCATCTTCTCCCAGGCCACCACGGCCTCGTCGGAAGCGAAGGTGCGGACCACGCCGTTGGTGTAGGACGGGTAGAGATAGCCCTGGAAGAACCGGTGCTTGAGGCCCTTCGGACCGGCCGGGAAACCGAACTTCGGCTCGCCGGCGGCTTCATGCACGTTCGCCGCCCAGGCGATCAGCTGGTCGTAGGTGAGCGCGTTGATATCGGCGCCATCGGGCAGGTACTGCAGCGCTTCCTTGCTGGCGGCCATGATGTAGCTCGCCTGCATCCAGGGCATGTACTGCATGTTGCCGGTGCCGAGCTTGGAAAGCTCGTTGAAGGTGCCCGAGGCCGACATCACGCCGAGATCGTCGAGGTCGACCAGATCGTCCGGGTTCATGGCCGAGAAGTCGCCATGCAGCGCGCCGATCAGCCCGATGGTGCCGCTGCCGGCTTCGAGCTCGGCCTGGATCCGGGTGATGAAGGGGCCGAATTCGTTGGACTGGTAGTCGACGGCTTCGCTGTGGCCGGACAGCACCTGGTCACGCATCGCCTGCTGTTCTTCGACCGGGTTGGCCTGGGTCGACCAGAACAGCACGTCGGCCTGCGCGGCGGTGGCGGAGACGACGAGGGCAAGGCCCGACACGGCGCCGGCCAGTTTCATTTTGAGTGTCATATGTTCCTCCCAGAACGCTGGACTATCTGCGCGGCACACCGCGCCAACGCCGCTCCCTGCGGCATTTCTCCCGGACCGACTCGGGCCGGATCACGGGAAGATGATAGATGTTGGTATAACGTTGTACCACCTGTCAACAAAATTTCTCGCCGATTTTCGCTTCGTTTCGGAGACAATGAAATTTGCCTGTTGCGAAAGTCACCAAACCGGCACAAATATGATATAACGTTGTATCGCACATCTTCCGGAACTTATGACCGACAAACCCAAACTCGAGACCGTCGCGAAGGAGGCCGGTGTATCCACCGCCACCGTCAGCCAGGTCATGCGCGGGACCGGGCGGATCTCGGACCAGACCCGCAAGAAGGTGATGGCGGCGGCAGCGAAGCTCCACTACGTGCCCGACGGGCGCGCCGCCTCGATGCGCTCGGGCGAAAGGCGCGAGATCGGGTTGCTGATCCACGCCATCGCCAACCCGTTCAACGCCGAGGTCATCAGCGGGGTCAGCGACCTGTTGGAAACCGAGGGCTACCTGGTCTCGATCCTCGACAGCCGCGACGACGCCACCCGCGAACGCCGCAACCTCGAAGCCTTCATCCGGTCGTCGCGCGGCGGGCTCCTGTGGGTCCCGGCCAATGACACGCCCCAGGCCTCCTACGACCTGCTGGCCGCGCAGCGCATCCCGACGGTGACCTTCCTGCGCCCTGCCCGCTTCGGCGCCTTCGACCACGTCGGCATCCGCAACGCCCGGGCCACGGCAGAGGCGACCCGTTACCTCGCCGACCTCGGCCATCGCCACATCGCCTATTTCGGCGGGGCCAGCCACTCGGTCGTGCGCAGCGAGCGGATCGAGGGCTACACGCGGGCGATGACCGAGCGCGGCCTCGGCCCCGTCGTCATCTGGGAAACGCTCGACGACAAGATCTCCGGCCTGGATGCAATGCAGGCGCTGCGTCGGGCCAACCCGGAGGTCACGGCCATCGTCTGCAACGGCGACATGGTCGCGCTCGGCGCCGCGCTGGCGCTGGTGCGCGAGGGGCTCATGCCGGGGCGCGATGTGTCGATCATCGGCTTCGACGACATCCAGGATGCGCGCCTCGCCACGCCACCGCTCACCACCATGGCGATCTCGCCCTACCAGATGGGCCGCAAGCTCGCCCGCGCCCTGCTCGACCGGCTGCGCGACCCCGACGCGCCGCCATCGACCACCCTGTTTCCGGCTACCCTCGTGCTGCGCGGCACGACCGGGCCGCCACCGGCCTGACCGTCCGGGAACCCGCAGAGGTCGGCGCCGCGGCGCCCGGCGCGCGCAGCCGGACCGCCCCGGCCAGGGACCAGACCGAGGGCGGTACCCTGCCCGATCCGGCGCAAGCGCCGTGCCACCGGGCGCAGCCCCGGGCCGGACAGAGGCGACGCGCGCTGCCGGTCGGCGGTCCCGGCAAAGACGCGGCCACGCCCGGCAAAGAAATTGTGCGCCCGGCGCCAATCCGCTATCGAACCTTCATGGTGAAACGGGCGCTTTGTTTGCTCTGCGGGATGCTGGCGTGCGCCGCGTCGCCGGCTCCGGCGCAAAGCCCGGGGCCGGCGCCGGTCGAGATCGGCCCTGCGGGCGAGGCCTATCTCAAGGCCCTGCGGCTGCGCCGGATCGACACCGATGTGCGCTATTTCGATCCGACCCGCCCTGCCCCCGACCTCGACACCGACGTCGCGCCGCCGAAACCGGAGCCGGGCGACCAGGGTGACCGACCGCAGGCCAACCTGCGCGTGGTCTTCGTCGCCGCGCTGATCCTCGGCGGCGTGGTGGTTCTGTTCCTGCGCTTCGGCGGCGGTCTGTCGGTCTCGTTCGGCCGGGCCGGCGACAATGCGCACCGGGGCGGGCGACGGGGCGCGGAAACCGCGCCCGGTGCGCCGCCGCCGTCCAGCCTCGCCGCGATCCTCGCCATCGCCGACCGGCGCGCCGCCCTCGTCACCCTCGCCGGGGCCGCGCTCACCCGCGCGGTCGAGGCGCAGGGGCTGTTGTTCCAGAAGAGCTGGACCGGGCGCGACGTCTTGCGCCACCTGCCGCCGGCCACCGCCTTCCGCGACGACCTGCAAGCCCTGGTCCTGGCCAGCGAGCGGGTGCATTTCGGCGGCCGCGACGTGAGCGAGGACGAGTTTCGCAGCCACGTCGCCCGCATCCGGCCGCTGCTGGAGGGCGGCAGATGACGGGTTCCGACACCTCGGCCGGTGGCGCCGGGCTGCGCGGCGATGTGCTGACGCTCGGCCTGATCGTGGCCGCGGGCCTTGCCCTGTTGTTCTATTTCTCCTCCCAGCGCCAGACCGCCCTGCGCAATTCGGCCGTCGGGTTCGAGGGCCTTCAGGTCTGGTTGACCGCCGAGGGCCAGAGCGCGCGCAGCTTCACCGGCGGCTGGACGATCGACCCCGACCCGATCGGCCTGCTGGTCCAGCCGATCTACGATCCCCGCCCGACCCAGGTCCGCGAACCGCCGACGTCGAAGGAAGAGCTCCTCATGCAGGAGGAGGAGTTCGACCAGCGGATGTCGACGGTGCTGGAGAAGTCACGCAAGGTCACCTCGCTGGTGATCCTGCCCAAATGGCGCAGCGGCATGCGCCTGACCGGCCTCGCCCATCCGGTCCTGCTCGACGACGAAACCGGGCCGCGCGACATCGTTCGCCGCCTGCTCGCCGACAACACGGCCGGGCTCAGCCGTATCCGCCAGCCCTTCGTCGATTTCGCCTATACCGCCGGCGACGCGACGCTGACGGCACGGCTCTACGTGCCGCAGGTGGTCGCATCGACCAAATGCGCGCCCCTCGTCGGCACCCGCGAGGCGATGGTGCTTGGCTGGTGCAGCGGCGCCCAAAGCGGTTTCTTCCTGCTGTCCGACCCGGATCTGTTCAGCAATCACGGGTTGCGGCTCGCCGACAACGCCGAGATTGCCGCCGATTTCCTCGCCGCCTCCGCCGAGGGAAGGGATCTCATGATCGACTATTCCTCCGGTGACTGGTTGTTCGAGGCCGGCGCGCCGGACAGTTACGACCGCGGCTGGGACGAGTTCAGACGGTTCTTCGCCTACCCGTTCCTCACCCTCTGGCTCGCCGGCGGCTTCACCCTGGCGCTGGTGTTGTGGCGCGCCGCCCGGCGCTACGGCCCGCTGCTGGGCAGCGCCGAGGGCCCGGGCTCGGCCAAGGCGCTCGCGATCCAGGCCGGCGCCCGGCTGATGCGGCTGACCGATCAGGACGGCGCGCTGGTCGCCGATTATGCCAGGGCCCGGCGTGCGAGCCTCGCCGCCGCGCTGTTCGGCCCGACCCACGGAATGGACGAGCGCGCCCTCGACCGCCAGCTCGCCCGCAGCTTCCCCGACCGATACCCCGACCTCGCCGCGGCCATGGCCGCGATCCGCGCCCTGCCGGCCAAGACCACCGCGGCCGACGCCATCACCCACGTCAATGCCCTCGAACAGATCCTGGAAACGCTGGAACATGAACCTCGATGATCTCGCCACCCGCGCCGACGCCCTGCGTGCGGAAATCGGAAAACGGGTGCTCGGTCAGGAAGACCTGGTCGACCTCGTGCTCACCGCGCTCTTTGCCCGCGGCCACGTGCTGCTCGAAGGCCCGCCGGGCACCGCCAAGACCCTGCTGGCCAAGAGCTTCGCCGCCGCGCTCGACCTTCATTTCGGCCGCATCCAGTTCACCCCCGACCTGATGCCGGGGGATGTGCTCGGCACCTCGATCTACAATTTCCAGACCAGCACCTTCGTCTTGACCAAGGGGCCGGTGTTCAGCCAGGTGCTGCTCGCCGACGAGATCAACCGGGCCCCGCCGAAAACCCAGGCGGCACTTCTGCAGGCGATGAACGAGCGCGTCGTCAGCATCGACGGCGACGACCATCCGCTCGGCGCCGAGTTCTTCGTCATCGCCACCCAGAACCCGATCGAACAGCAGGGCACCTACCCGCTGCCCGAAGCTCAGCTCGACCGGTTCCTGTTCAAGCTCCTGGTCGATTTCCCGCCCGAGACGGTGGAGATGGCGATCCTGCGCCAGCACGCCGCCGAACCGCTCGATTCGCAGGTCGATACCGAGGGCGTCGCCCCGGTGCTCTCTGCCGCCGAGCTCGCCGAATGCCGCGCCCTGATCGACGGGATCCGGCTCGAGGACGACATCCTCGCCTATATCCTGCGGCTGGTGCGCGCGACCCGCGAAAGCCTCGAGATCGCCCACGGCGCCTCGACCCGCGCCGCCGACGCCATCGCCAGCGCCACCCGCGCCACGGCGGCGCTGAAGGGGCGCGATTTCGCCATCCCCGACGATGTGAAGGCGCTCTATGTCTCGGCGCTGCATCACCGGATCGTGCTCGGCCCGGCGGCCGAGATCGAGGGCCGCAGTTCGGTGCAGGTGCTGGAAAACATCCTCAACCAGATCGAGGCGCCCCGCTGATCCGCCCGTCGACATCTCTGGCGGTGCTCGCCGCCGTGGCCCTCGGGCTCACCGCCGCGCTGGTCGGGCTCGGCGGTGCGCTCACCGAGGGGGCCGCGGTGATCTGGGGGCTGGTCGGGCTCGCCGCGATCGGCGACGCCGCCCTGTCGATGAGCCGCGCCAGATCGGTCCACGTCGAAGCCGCCGAGGAGGTCTTCGTCGGCGAAACCACCGAGCTCCGGCTCAGCGTCTCGCCGGCCCCCGCGGGCCTTCGGGGCAAGCTCGACCTGCCGGAGGGGCTCGCCGGGCCGCAGGAGTTTGCCTTCGAACCGGGCGCGGCCGGCAGCGCGACCGCCGAGGTGCCGCTCATGGCCCGGCGCCGCGGCCACTGGCCGGTCGCCCGGCTCTGGCTCAAGTGGCCCTCGCGTTTCGGGCTGTTCGAGTTCATCCCCGTCGTCGCCCTCGACACCGGGCTCCGGGTGGTGCCGAACATCCGGCTGGTGCAATCGGGCCAGATCACCGCCCAGGTCACCTCCACCCTCTACGGCACCAAGGACAACCGCGCCATCGGCGAGGGCAGCGAGTTTCACCAGCTGCGCGATTTCGTGCCCGGGATGGACGTCAAGAGCATCGACTGGAAACGCTCCGCCCACCGCGGCGCGCTGGTCGCCAAGGAGCAGCGCGCCGAGCGCAATCACCGGGTGATCGTGGCGCTCGACAACGGCTATCTGATGCGCGAGGAGATCGCCGGCCTGCCCAAGATCGACCACGCGATCAACGCGGCGCTCGCCACCGCCTGGGCCGCGGCGATCGGCGGCGACCTCGTGGGGTTCTATTCCTACGACGTGGCGCCGCGCGATTTCGCCGCCCCCGAGCCCGGGCGCCTGGCCTTCGCCCGGCTGCGTTCGCGCACCGCCGACATGGCCTATGTCAGCCGCAGCACCAACCACACCCTGGCGATGACCGAGCTCAACGCCCGCTCGCCGAAACGCAGCCTGATCATCGTCTTCACCGAATTCGTCGATACGGTGTCGGCCGAGCTGATGCTCGAAAACCTGCGTGTTCTGGCCCGCCGCCACCTGATCATCTTCGTCACCCTGCGCGACCCCGCCCTCGAACGGCAGGTGCGGACCGCGCCCGACGACATGGACGGCGTTGCCAGGCTGGTGGCCGCGAGCCAGGCGATCAGCGAACGCCACCTGGTGCTGGCCAAGCTGGCGCGGATGGGGATCACCATCGTCGATGCCGAGCCCGGCAAGGTCACCGGCCAGCTGATCTCGACCTATCTCGAGATCAAATCCCGCGAGATGATCTGATGGACAACGCCACCCTCATCCGCTCCGCCCGGTTCCGCAAGGAACGCGAAGCCGATCTCGTCAAGCTCGAAGGCCTGGTGGCACGGGCGGAGAAATCCGGCCTGCACCGGATGAGCTTTGCCGAGGCGCGCGACCTGGCGGCGCTCTACCGCCAGGCCACCTCGTCGCTCGCCATCGCCCGCGAGATCTCGCTCGACAAGGCCCTGCTCGACTATCTCGAGGCGCTCACCGCGCGCGCCTACCTTACCGTCTACGCCCCCCAGGAGCGGCTCGGCGGGCTCGTGCGCCGGTTCCTCGCCTCCGGCGCGCCGCAGGCGATGCGGCGCTCCTGGCTGTTCCTGGCGCTCGGATTCCTCAGCCTCGGGATGGGCGCGCTGGCGGGCTATCTGCTCTATTTCGACAGCCCCGACTGGTATCACGTCTTGGTCCCGCGCGATCTCGCCGGCGGGCGCGGCCCGGATGCCTCGACCGAATTCCTGCGTTCGCAGATCTTTTCCGACGGCGAAGACGGGAGCGGGCTCGGGGCCTTTGCCGCCTTCCTGTTCTCCAACAACACCCGCATCGCCTTTCTCGCCTTCGGCGTCGGGGTGTTTCTCTGCGCCCCGGCGATCCTGCTGACCTTCTACAACGGCCTGACCCTCGGCGCCTTCGTGGCGCTGCATGTCGACCGCGGGCTCGGCTGGGATCTGGGCGGCTGGTTGTCGATCCACGGGGTGACGGAGCTTTCCGCCGTCGCCATCGCCTGCGCCGGCGGGCTGCAGCTCGGGGCGGCGCTGCTGTTTCCCGGCCAGATGACCCGCCGCGCGGCGCTGCTGGCGGCCGGTCGCGACGCGGTGAAACTGGCGCTGGTGGCGGGCCTCATGCTGGTGGCCGCGGCCCTGCTCGAAGGCTTCGGGCGCCAGTTGGTGCAGGAGACCGCCACCCGTTACGCCATCGGCTGGACGGTCGGCGCGCTCTGGCTCGCCTGGTTCACCCTCGCCGGGAGGCGGGCGCGATGATCCGTCCCCGCTTCCGCCTGCGCCGCCGGCTCGGGCCCGACCGCCCCTCGCCCCACGCGCTGATGCCGCCCGAGGGCGTGCCGATCGTCCTCCGGGTGGCCCGGATCGGCACCCGGGTCGCGGCCCAGCTCGCCGATATCCTCATCACCCTGGTCGGGGCGGTGGCCCTGCTGGTGCTGCTGATCGCCAGCGACATGACCGAACCCGAAACGGTCTTCGCGCTTGCCGCCCTGCTCTTCTTCGCGATCCGGGTGCCCTATTACATCGTCAGCGAGCTGGTCTGGAACGGTCAGACCCTCGGCAAGCGGCTGATGTCGATCAAGGTGGTCTCCGAAGACGGCGGACCGCTCACCGCCCATGGGCTGGTGGCGCGCAACCTGATGAAAGAGGCCGAGGTCTTCCTGCCGGCCACGCTGGTGCTCACCCTCGACAGCAGCACGCCGATTGCCTCGTTCATCGCCTTCGGCTGGATCCTCGCCACCCTGCTGGTGCCGCTCCTGAACCCCCGCCGCCGGCGGCTGGGCGACATGATGGCGGGCACCTATGTGGTGCAGCTGCCGGTGCCGATCCTGCTGTCGGACGTGAGCCAGAGCCGGGTCGCGACGCCGGCCGCCGGGCCGGGATATCGGTTCTTCCCGCACCAGCTCGACCATTACGGTGTGTACGAATTGCAGACCCTCGAAGACCTGCTGCGCGCCAGCGACCGCCCCGGCCGCACCCTGGCGCGCGGCCTGCCCGGCACCCTGGCCGCGGTGGTCGAGCGGATCCGCCTGAAGATCGGCTATGCCGAGCCGGTGCCTGCGGCCGATCACCTCGGATTCCTGAAGGCCTTCTACAACGCCCAGCGGGCCCATCTCGAACAGCGCCAGCTTTTCGGCGAGCGCCGCGAGGACAAGTTCCACCGGCAACCCGAGCCGGAAACGGACCCCAACGGGGTGCAGAAACAGACCGATCCGTGATACACTTGGTCGGGACGCCGGTTTCGAACCGCGCGCACCGCTTCGATGATCCGCAAAGTGCCCGCATGCCCCGGATCCGGGGCCCTCGCGAGAGGCGTCAGGCCATGGAAAAGGCCAGATCTGGCCCTTTCCACGTCGCGGGCCCGTGGTTCGCTGCGCCCGGGCCCTGCCCTTTCACCCGGGGAACGCGCACATGACTACGAGGATTCTACCGCAATGACTTCTTTGACTGATACGGGCTACGCCCAGGCGAAATTGCCGCTCGGTGTCGGCAGCCTGATTGGTGACAGCTTTTCCATCCTGTTCCGAAAATTCCTGACCGTGATGGTCCTGAGCTCGGGGCCGCTGATCATCGGCCTCGCCATCAGCGGTCTCCTGGTCGGCTGGGGCATGACCCTGCAGGCCGGCGAAATCGATCCGCTGGAACTGGAACAGGCGTTCGGCGGGTCTTCGTTCTGGGCCAAGTGGGGCCTGTCGATGGTCGTCCAGATGGCGATCTACGGCATCACCACCGCCCTGCTCGTGCAACTGGCCTATGACGCCAAGCTGGATCGGTCGCGCAGCATCGGCCAGTACTTCGGCCCGGCCCTGCGCTCGGCATTTCCGATCGTGATCCTGATGATCGCGACCATGTTCCTGGTCACCCTCGGCGGTCTCGCGCTGTTGATCGGCGCGCTTTGGGTCTACGCGGTGTTCTCGGTCACCACCCCGGCCATCGTCATCGAGCGTGCGGGCTTTCGCGGCATGGGCCGCAGCGCCACGCTCACCAAGGACTACCGCTGGCCGATCATCGGCATGCTGATCCTGGTGTTTCTGCTCACCTTTGCACTGAGCTTCGTGATGCAGTTCATCGTCGGGCTCATCGTGGTGCCGTTCGGCGAGTCCGGTGTCGGGATCGCGATCAGCGTCGTCGTCATGGCGCTGCTGCAGTCGATCACCCTCGGCCTCGGCTCGATCACCGCCGCGCTGGTCTTCGCCCGGCTCAAGGAGATCAAGGAAGGCGTCAGCGTCGACCAGCTCGCCGCGGTCTTCGAATAGACCGGTCAGCGCCCGGCGGGCCCGGTCCGCGCCGGGCCTCGCCGAGCGCCGCTCGCATCGGTGGTCGCCCGTCGGCGCCGGCCGACTGCGGCCCGCCGGGCGGCCCGCCCCGGCAGCGGCCCGATCCGGGCAGAAAGGATCACAGCGGCGCCGTGCGCCCCAGCCCGTCGAGCTTGCGGGCGATTGCCTGGAGAATGATGGCGTTGGTGTTGAGGTCGGTGAAGCTCGTCGCGACACCGCCCCCGGACGGGCTCACGTTCGAGGCAAACCCGATCGGCAGACGGGCGCGGTCGCGCACATATCGCACCAGCGCATCCGCATAGGCGCCCGGCCGGTACGCCGACCACAGATAGGCCGCCTTGCTGCTCAGCGCCATGTTCTGTTCGAGGAAGGCCTTGGTGCGGTATTCCTCGACACCATCGACCACGTCGATCCCCCATTCGCGCGGTTCGCGGCCGAGCTGGAGGCCGAGGTAGATGAACCAGGGCGCGCGCCGGATCGGCATCTCCGAGACCGCCACCAGCTCGCCGGTCTCGGCAAATTCCTCGATCTGGGCGACATGCAGAACCTCGGCGAGATAGGCGCTCTCGGGCGACATGCCGAGCTCCAGCGCCTCGAGCAACAAGGGTTCCGCCCCGAGCGGCCCGATCTGCGACACGGCTTCCAAGAGCGCCATTTCGCCGTCGGCGGGCGTGCGGCCGTCGAATGTCCGGTAAGGCGACCCCGCCTTCAGCCCCCAGCGCGAAAACGCCCGCGCCGCGTAATGCGCGCAATGCGAAGCATAGGTCGAGACCAGGGTGCCGTCCTTGACCGAATGGATCGCGCCGTCGATCAGGATCTGGTCGAGATCCCAGGCGTTTACCCGGGCGGCGATCTCGTCGCCCAGCCCGGAGTGGCGGCGCAGGTTGTCGAGTGCCGCGAGCAACCGGCCCGCGTCGCAGCCGTCGAAATCCCGGGTGCCGGAGCGGTTCCGGTCGGTGCGGATCACGCCGTTCGGCAGAAGCCGGCCCTGCGCGCGCCCACCGACGATCTGGTCGAGGATTTGGCGCGCCGATCCGGCAAGCGCCTCGGCGTCGATCAACCCGAGCCGGTTGGCGGCGACCAGGGCGTTGATCTGGCTGCCAACGTCCCACATCGTCACCCAGGTCAGCGCATCGCCGCCGGTGTGGACATTGGCCGTCGCCGGGCAGAGCCCGGTGGTCTTGTCGGTGAAGGCCTCGAAGAACTTCCACGCCAGGCGCGCGTCGTCCATCAAGGCATCGACCTCGTCGATACCCAGCGACACCGGCGCTGCGGGCGGTTTGAGCGTGGCCGCGCGGGTGCGGCGGAACCGGCGCTCGATCGGATCGTGTGACAGCAGCGCATTCGCCATCCGGTCGAGCGATACGAACCGCGTGACCCCGTCCTGCACCAGCGCCTCGACCGCCGCCAGCAGGGCGGTTTCCTGCACCGGCGAGCCGAGCGCCGCGGCTTCGATCGACAAGACCAGATCGTCCTGCACCGGCCCGAGGGTCAGGCGCTCACCCGGCGACAGCGGGCTGGCGAGCCGGGATTCGCGAAGATCGAGGGCCGCGCACCCGTCGAGGCCGACGGCCCGTTGGCCGGCCGCGTCCGGCACCACGGCGACCCCGGACGGCAGCGCTGCGGGACCGGACAGCGACAACCGACCGTCAGCAGTGCAGGCGACGTCCGCGAGGGCGATCAATCCGGTGCCCCCGTCCCCGCCGTCCCCGCCTGCAGGTTCCGGCACCCAGTAGCCGCGCACCGCCGGGTCGGTCTCGACCAGCAGCGGGAGCCCCTGCCGCGCCAGTTGCCCGGCGAAGCGCTGCATCCGTGCGCTGCCATCGCTCAACAGCCTGAGGGCCACCAGGCGGGTGAAGCGGAAATCGTCGCGCAGCTGAAGGTCCGCGACCGGCATGAGCGCCATTTCCCCCGCCAGTTCGGCCTCGAAGAAACCCGCGACCAATCGCGACGCCCAGAGGCGCAGATCGGCCTCGGACACGCCCGCGAAGGTCCTGGCCGAGAGGTAAAACAGCCGGTTGCTGCCCCGGTCGCTTCGCGGCACCACGGCCGACCAGGGGGTGAGCAGGGTGCCGCCGAAAAACCGCACCACCCCGTTGGGCCAGGTCTCCGAGCGGGTCGCTGCGCTCCGGTCGGGCCGCAGCAGCACATTGCGGATCCCGGCCGACCGTACGCCCACCGGGGCGCTCGGCGCCGTGTGCGCGGCGCACGACACCGTGCCGACCGGGGGCGCACGGCCCTCGTTGGCCAAGGCGATCAACCGGCGCCGCGCCTCGAAGGCGGCCCGGGCCTGGAAATGCGGCGACAGCGCCGCGAGATCCGGCAGATCGAGCGCGATCTCCACACCCGGACCCAGCCCGACGAGATCCTGGAGAATGCCCGCAAGCCCGTCGAGCGCATCGCCGGGGGGCTGCACGGCACAGGTCACCGTCATCCCGTTGGCGAGAAAGGTCTGCAACACCGCAGACAGGTTGGCCGCATCGACCGTCGCCGAGATGTCGGTCACCACCAACGAGGCGGCCGCGGGCCCGCCCGCTGCGGCGAGATCAAATGGCGCGGCGGCGACTGCGGCCCCGCTTGCGGCGGTGAGTTGCAGAAAACTGCGCCGCCGCATCACCCGTCTTGCATCGCCAGCAGGTCGCGCCGCATTCGGTTCTTGATCCCCCACCCGGTGAAGCTCCCCATCACTGCGCGGATCAAGGCCCGGATCACCGAGTAGTAGAGCAGCTGCCGGTAGAAGAACCGCTGGAACGGGAACAGCAGCAGCATCCACATCGATTCCTGTTTGTCCGCCTTCAAGGCATAGCCTGCGACGAACAGTTCGAACAAGGGCAGCGCAAGATAGGCGAACGCCACCGGTGCCGCCGCCATCAGCCCGCCGCCGGCCGCAAACTCGGTCGGCTGGCCGAAGAGGTGGTTCCAGGCGAGCAGCAGCAGGAAAAAATCGGCGACCGGGGCCAGCAGCGCGTAGAGGTAGCCGAAGATCACCAGATCGGGGATCGAGATCAGCCCGACCGGGATCCGCTGGCGAATGGCGCCCTTGTGTTTCCAGGCGGTCTGGAACATCCCGAACGACCACCGCAACCTCTGGCTCAGCAGGATGCGCACGGTTTCTGGAACCTCCGTATAGGCCACCGCCGCATCCTCGTAGGTGATCCGGTAGCCCGCGCGGCTGACGGCAACCGTCATGTCGGCGTCTTCGGTCACGGTGTCGGCACTGTACATGCCGGCTTTCCGCAGCGCCTCGGTCCGCCAGGCCCCCAGTGCCCCCGGCACCACCAGCATCGAGCCCAGCATGTCGTGGGCGCGGCGTTCGAAATTCTGCGCGGTCACGTATTCCAGCGCCTGCAGGCGGGTGAGCAGGTTGACGCGGTTGCCGACCACCACCTTGCCGGCCACGGCGCCGATGCGCGGATTGGAGAAATGCTTGACCAGGTGATCGAGCGCGTCCGGCCGCACCTGGGTGTCGGCGTCGATGCACACCAGGATCTCGGCATCGGTGTTGCGGATCGCGGTATTGAGCGCGCCCCACTTGCCGCGGTTGAGCTGCGCAAAGACCCGGACCCGCCGGTCGGTCGACAGTTTCTGGACTTCCTCGAAGGTGTCGTCGGTCGATCCGTCATCGACCACGATCACCTCGAAATTCTCGTAAGAGGACTTGAGCAGCGTCTTGATGCAATTGCCGACCGCGTTTTCCTCGTTGTGCGCCGGCACGACGAAGGCGACCTTCGGCAGGTCGAGGGTGCGGATCGGTGCGATCTTGCGGTGCCTGAGAACCAGCGAGAAGATCACGACCGACCGGGTCAACCCCAGCGCCAGCACCACCCAGAACACGGTGACCACCGACACCACGGTGCCCGACATCACCTCGAACGACACCTTGTCGAGCCCGGGCCAGGCACTGGCGCTCTCAGGCATGAGGTCGGCCCGGGTGGTGCCCAGCAGGCCGGCGAGCGTGGTGAACTCGTAGCCGCGCCGGCGCAGTTCCTCGATCAGGATCGGCAGCGCCTTGACCGTCTCCCTGCGGTCGCCGCCGCCGTCGTGAAACAGCAGCACGTTGCCGGTGCCCTTCTCGGTTTCGCGCACCACGTAGGCGACGATTTCATCCGCGCTCATGCCCTCCCAGTCCTTCGGCACGATGTCCATGCCGGCAATGATCGCCCCGTCCGCCTGGGCGGCCGCGATCGACGCCACCCGCGCCTCCGCGATCGGCCCGCCCGCGCGCGAGAAGGGCTCGCGGTAGAGCCGCGTATCGTGCCCGGAATAGCCCGCGATCAGCTTGCGCATCATGCTGTGTTCCAGCGCGCCGCGGCTGCGCGAAATCTGGTCCATGCGCGGATGCGAGAAGGTATGCGAGCCGATCTCGTGGCCGTCTTCGACCATCCGCGCGAGTAGCTCCGGCTCCTGCATGACCCGCGCCCCGACGACGAAAAACGCCCCCGGCGTGTCGGTCGCCTTCAGGATGTCGAGGATCTCGCCGGTGTAATCCGGATCGGGCCCGTCATCGAAGGTCAGGACCAGCTGGTTCCACCCCGGCTGACCGTAGCGTTCGATCGCGTAGGCGCGGGGCAACCGCAGATAGCTGGCATCGACGATGCGCGCGCCGTCGGCCGAGAACGCGACGGTTCTGGACCCGGTCGACGGGCTCGCGGTCACCCGCAGGAACGGGCCCCGGCCGGTGTAGCCGACATGGTTCGAAAGCCGCACCTGCGACAACGCCGCGGTTGTCGCCGCGCGGTCGCCGATATCGGCCGACAGCAGCGGCCAGAGGCCGGGGTCTTCCGTGCCGAGCGACCAGATCGCGACGTTGGCCAGCCCCAGGGCGTCGAGGAGCCGCAGCTGGTTGTGGACCGACACGGCATCGAGGATCCAGGCGCGGTGATGCTGGCCGTCCGCGTCCGCATAGGCCGCAAACCCGTTGCCCGCGGCGCCGCTGAACCGGATCGTCGCGCCCGCTGCGGCCACCCGATGGGCCATCTCGGCGTAGGACACGACCTCGGGCAGCGGCTGTCCGACGGTCCAGTCGAGGGCGAAATTCCCGAGTGCGACGATCAGGCGCTCGGGCCCGATGATGTCGCGCGCGCGCCGCGCGGTGTCTTCGAACCAGGTCTCGTCCGCCACCGGCCCGGGCACCGAGCCGACCCATGCCCGGCGGAACAGCTTCAGGACCACGCGGTCGAATGCGCCCGTGGTCGTCGACGTCTGCCAGGTGTCGGTATCGGCCGACAGCACCAGACAGCTCTGCAACCCGGCCTGACGGAAGTCGTTCTGAAACCTAACGAAAAACGGGTCGAGCGCCTTGATGTCGTCGGTCGAAAACTGATCGAAATCGAGGCAGGCCCCGCGCGCGCCCAGGCCCTGCACCGCGGCGCTCAGATCGCTCAGGGTCCGGTCCATCGCGGCCGGGTCGAGCAGCGCCCGAAGGCCGGCCGCGGTGCTGCCGGCGTCCAGCTTCACGAGCGGCAGCAGCTGTGCCGATGTCGCCTGACGCCGGTAGGCCTCGACATCCTGACGGACATCCGCCGGCGCGATCGCGGTTTCGATCCCCTGACCCGTCGGGCGCAAGGTGATCCAGTCGGGCATCAGCACATCGACAGCGCCGCAGCTTTCGGGCAACGACAGCGAGGCCTGCGCCAGAGCGGTCGGGATATGGCCGTAGACACGGCGCGGGTGCCGGGCATCGGCAACCGCCGCCATGATCGGCACCGGTTTCGGTGCGCAGGCCTCGGCGGCGGTGATCCGGTGATGATCGACAAGTGTCGGGCGCAGATCGGCCCCCGGGTCATGGTCGTGGCTGTCGAAGCCGAGGGTTTCTACACCGGTATATTCACTGAAGTATTCACTGGCCGATCCGGCCTTGCCGCGCCAAATGAAGGCGAGTTCTTCCGCGACGCTGCGCAGCGAAACCGTGTCGCTGAAAAATACGGTACACCAGACAATGATTCCGGCCAGACCGATGCGCAGGAGAGAGTTTATCCGACCGCGACGACGCGCCGTGGGATCGAAGAATATCTTCTTGCGCGTTTCATCTTCATCGTCGAAGACAAACGTGTAGCGCCCAATGGACATATACCCACTGACTGAAGCGGAATTCCGCCAGCCCCCCAACATGACATGGGTGGCGCGCTTCAACCTGAAAGACGCTCGTTTTCCCGGTATCTCGCGCGCAGACGGGCCGCGCACGAAATACCGGGAAGCTTCCACCCATTCCCCGACTCACAGGTTAACCGATGTGGCGAAATCTGGGCAGAAAAAGTTCGCAATTGTGACCGCGGGTGGTCAATGCCGGTCCCCGCGCCGCCCTGTCCGACCCCGGGCAACAATAGCCCCCCCGGGCCGGAAACATTCGGCCGAAAGGGGCGGATCTGTGGCATTCGCGGCACCCGGCGTTAACGAATCACCTGGCCGTATTCTCGCCGCAATTGGCGCCCTGTCGGGTCCGCGACGGCGCCGTCGATCCCGGTTTCGCGGGGGCGTCGCGCGTCCCGCACGGGGGGGGCGCGCCGCCTTGTCCGCCGCGTGCCGTCAGACTGGACGCGAAAGGATTTTGGGCCCGACCCCCGTGTAATGGCCCGGCGAGGTTTCAGCCGTCGGCCCGGGTCAAATGCGCTTTCAGCACGTCGATCAACACCTGGTTCGGCTCGGACGGCGCCGATCCGTCGTCGCTGAGGAATAATCCCATCGACGGGCCATGATAATTCCACAGCGAAAAACTGACGTCATGATCCTCGAAAATGTCCAGCATGTCGGCAACCCAGGCCGCACCGCCTTTGTCCGGCACTTCAAAAGTATTCCGGATGGTGCCGAATTCCATGACCGACATCGGCACCCCGTGCACCCGGCCGAATTCGAAGAGATCCAGAAACCGGAATTCGAGAAACTCGCGGTCGCGCGCCAGGAAACCGCCGCCCTCCCGACCGGCCGGATCGCCGTAGATGTCCAGCGTCAACCCGATGAACCCGGGCGCCTGCGCGGTCTCGGAATAGGCCACGCCCTCGCCCGTCATATAGCCCGATATTCTGTAGCGGTTGCCCGGCGTCACCCGGATCCACTGGCTGTCGCTGCTCCAGCCGAGGTACCCGTCGCGGCCGACGCTTCCCTCGATCCGGAGGCTGAAGTCATCGTTCGCCCCGCCCGTCTCGGACCGCGTGAAGGTCTGCGGGGCGGGCTCGAAGCCGTCATGCGCCCAGGACCACCAGTCCCAGATATCCTTGTCGGAGAGCGGCGCGGTCAGCACAGCCCGGGTGGTCCGGGCGAGCGGATCGTATTCGACCACCGCGAGATCGTCGAATTGCACCGCGCCGCGTGCGCCGCCGCGCATCGTCACGGTCGGCAACCCGGCCACCGCCGCCGGATCGACCACGGTGACCCAGTCGCTTTCGTATTTTTCCCACCCGCTGCGCCCCGCCGGCAACCGCCGGCTTTCGATGCTGCTCTCGGCCAGCAGGACCTGTTCCCCGGTCGGGATCAGCCGGTCGGGGTCGGGATAGCGGCCGCCATCGGCGATCGGCCGTTCCAGCCAGCCCGCCGTCTGGTGGGTGAATTCGACCGGTTCGTAGAAATGAAAATCGTAGACCACGTTGGGGTCGTCGATCAGGAACTGCGAGCCCGGGCCGAACGCGGTGAATTGCCGGTCGGTCCCGTAGAGCGCGCCGACGACCAGCAGGTGGTTGGGATCGACCTCGCGAATGGTCCGCGCGATGTCGCCGGCCAGCTGCCGCCACTGGTCGCCGGTCGCATCCGCTGTCACCGCTTCGTTCAGGATGTCGTAGCCGCCGATGGCGGTGACATCGCGGTAGCGTTCGGCGATCCGGCGCCAGAGCTCGAGGTTCTGCGCGCGGATGTCCGGATCGGTCCAGATCCGGAAGTCGCCCCGGTCGCTCGCATCGAGCCAGTCGCCGCCGATGGGCACGTGCAGATCGAGCGTCAGCAGCACCCCATGCGCCTCGGCCCAGCCGACATTGCGGTCGAGCCAGCGCCAGAACGCGCGCGGGTCTTCGCGGTACCAGTTGCCGTTGATGGCGAAACGGACGCTGTTGAAGCCGAGCGCGCGCACCCGTTCGAAATCGCCTTCCGCATGGTGTCGGGACCTGTCGAGAGAAAACCCGCCCTCGCCGAGGTCGAAGGTGTAATAGTTTGAAAAACCTACGGATTTTAACCTGAAGGCAGATCCGTTGCGCACCAGAATACGGCCCTCGGCCCGCACGAAGGCACCGGCGTCGGGCGGCACAACGGGCGGCCGGACGATCCAGCCGATGAGCCCGGCGGCCAACGCAACGACCGCGCCCAGGGCGATTATCCTGACGATCCTTGGGATGGTGCCCCCCTGACCTTGGCGCGGTGCGGTTGAAAGACCTGGCCCGCAACCCTGCGGTTCCGCCGCCAACGGGGGAATCCGTGGTTTGTTTTGCCGCCACATGCAACCGTCATTTCCGCGCCCGCCCGACACCTGCGGCCCGCAAAGGTGGCCGGGCACCGGTGCCGCACCGCGTCCCGTCTCTCTACTCCATCGACCCCGGATGTCGCCGAGACGCCGCCCCGGCAGCGCGTCGCGCCGGCGTCTCGCACCGCCGGTCCCGTACTGGATCTCGACGGATGCTTCTCTGCCCCGGCGGGATCGGTCTGCCGGCGGGCCGTCGAGACAAGGGTCGCGACATCCCGCATGGCGGGGCACAGGTCTTGACGGCAACCCGGCGTTGCCGCTGGTATCCGGTCACGGCGCGTTCCAATGCGCCCCGCAACCGGAGGCCAAGTATGAGCGACCCCCTGAGCTATCACCGGCGTTTTTCGCCGGCCGAGCTGCACCGGCAATATTTTGTCCGCGCCGCGCGGCCCGACCTCGAGGACATTGTCATGCCCGCCTGGAAAGCCGCCAGCCAGCGGGCGCGCGACAGCCTCGACGGCACCTTGGACAGACGGTACGGCCCGGGCGAAAAACAGATGTTCGACCTGTTTCGCGGTCGCGACCCGGATGCGCCGACTTTGGTCTACCTTCACGGCGGCTATTGGCAGAGCGGCGACAAGTCGATCTACAGCTTCATCGCCGCGCCCTTCGTTGCCGCCGGGGTCAACGTGGCGGTGGTCGGCTATGATCTGTGCCCCGCGGTCACGATCACGCGCATCTGCGAAGAGGCCCGCGAGGCGATCGCCCATCTCTGGCGCAACGCCCGGGAGCTGGGCCTCGATCGCGACCGGATCACCGTCATGGGCCATTCCGCGGGCGGTCACCTCGCCCAGATGATGATGGCGACCGACTGGCCGGCATGGGGCGACGATCTGCCCGCCGAGCTGATCGCGGCGGCGATCCCGGTGTCGCCGCTCAGCTATCTCGAACCGGTGCGCCTGACCGACGCCCTGAACGCCGCCATCGGGATGGACGCGGCCGAGGCCGAGGCACAGAGCCCGATGACCAGGCACCCGCCGGCGACCGACGCGCCGCAGCTGGTCGTGGTCGGCGCGGCCGAGACGGATGAGTTTCACCGCCAGGCAAGGATCTACGTGGAGGCGTATGCCACCGCGGCGCGCCAGATGGATCTCTGCATCGTGCCCGAGGTCGATCACTTCGATCTGTTGAACGTGCTCACCAATCGTACGAGCCCGCTCTTTCGGGAGGTCTGCGGCAGGCTCGCGGGGCGCCGGCCCTGACCCCGGCCCCGGGGGCCGCGCCCGGACGCGCTCCTGGCCTGACCGAAAGGGACCGGAGGACGGGTGAGCCTGACCCTGGCGCCACCGTCGCCGAGGCCGGCCGATCAGACGCCCAGATAGCGCTCCGTCGTCGCCGATGTCAGCGCCGAAAATGCGCCCTCCCAGACGGTGCGGCCCTTTTCGAGGATCGTGGCGCTGTCGGCGACGATGGCGAGTTCGTGCAGCGATTTGTCGATGACGAGTATCGCCAGCCCGGTCTCGCGCTTCAGCCGCGAGATCGCCGACCAGATTTCCTGCCGCACCACCGGGGCGAGCCCCTCGGTCGCTTCGTCGAGGATCAGAAGCTTCGGATTGGTCATCAGGGCGCGGCCGATGGTCAGCATCTGCTGCTCGCCGCCCGAGAGCGACCGCGCCGCCTGGTCCTGCCGCTCGGTCAGGCGCGGGAACAGCGCCCCGACCGTTTCCAGGCTCCAGTCGCCGGGGCGGGCGGCGGCGATCAGGTTCTCGCGCACCGTCAGGTTGCCGAAACAACGCCGCCCCTCGGGCACCAGGCCGATCCCGGCGCGCGCAGCGCGGAAGGCCGGCAGCGGGCCGATGTTGCGGTTCTCGAACAGGACCGTGCCGCCGCGGTTCTTCAGCAGCCGGCAGATCACCTTGACGGTGGTCGACTTGCCCATGCCGTTGCGGCCCATCAGCGCCTTCACCTCGCCCGGAGCGACCTCGAGGCTGACGTCGAACAGCGCCTGCGAAGGGCCGTAGAAGGCCGAGATGTGGTCGAGCTTCAACAGGGCCATGGCGCGGTGTCCCGACCGAGATAGGCGTCCTGCACCTGTTCGTTGGCACGGATCTCGGCCGCTGTCCCGGTCGCCAGGATCCGGCCCGCCACCAGCACGCTGATCCGGTCGGCGAGGGTGAAGACGGCATCCATGTCGTGCTCGACCAGCAGGATCGGGGTCTCGCTGCGCAGGCCGTCGAGCAGGCGCACCATCTGTTCGGTGCCGTCCATCCCCATGCCGGCCATCGGCTCGTCCATCACCAGCGCGCGCGGTTCGAGCACCAGCGCCACGCCGACCTCGAGCGCACGGCGTTGGCCGTGCGAGAGATCGGCCGCACGGGTCGCGGCGTATTCGTCGAGCCAGATCCGCTCGAGCACCGCCATGCCGGCCTCGACCAGGCCCGCGTCACGCATCACGTCGCGCAGCATCCCGAACACCCGCCCGCGCCGGCTGACGGCGGCCAGAACGCAGTTCTGCAGCGCCGTCATCTCCAACGCCAGCGACGAGACCTGAAAGGTGCGCGCGAGGCCGAGGCGCGCGCGCGCGACCGTCCCCAGCCCGGTCACGTCCTGGCCGTTGAAGATGACCGTGCCGCTGTCGGGCACAATCGCGCCGGCGATCTGCCCGATCAGGGTCGATTTGCCCGCACCGTTCGGGCCGATCAGGGCGTGGATCTCGCCGGGAAGCAGGGTGAGCGAGACAGCATCGCTCGCGGCGAGGCCGCCGAAGGATTTCGTGAGCGCGCGGACGTCGAGAACCGGTTCAGTCATGCGCCACCTCCCGCCCCGCGATCAGCCCGATCAGCCCGCCCTTGGCAAACAGGACGATGATCAGCAAGAGCCCGCCGAGGAAGATATGCCAGTAGTCGCTGACCCCGCCGAGGACGTGTTCGAGCACGATGAACAGCGCCGCCCCCGCGACCGGCCCGAACAGCCGCGCGACCCCGCCGAGGATGACGAAGATCATGATCTCGCCCGAGGTCTGCCAGGTGAACATCGAGGGGCTGACGAAGCGGTTGAGATCGGCATAGAGCGCACCGGCGAGCCCGGTGATCATCCCCGACAGGACATAGGCGACGAGCTGGAGACGGTAAGGCTCGATGCCCACCGCCCGCACCCGGTCCGGATTCTGCCGCGCCGCCGACAGGGCCAGGCCGAAAGGCGCGCGCGCCAGCCGCGAGACCAGGAACAGCACGATCCCGAGCAGCGCGAAACAGATCGCGAAGAACTGGATCGGGTCGAGCGTGTTGAGCCCGGGGAAGCCGTTGCGCACGTAGATCGACAACCCGTCTTCGCCGCCGTAGGCCGGCCAGGAGATGGTGAAATAGTAGAACATCTGGCCGAAGGCGAGGGTGATCATGATGAAATACACCCCCGAGGTTCTGAGCGAGAGCGCCCCGATCGCGAGCGCGGCCAGGGCCGAGGCACTCAGCGCCACCAGCCAGATCACCGGCATCGATTTGGTGCCCTCGATCACCAGCAGCCCGTCGACGAGCGGGGTGAAGCTCTGGGCATGCGAGGCCAGTATGCCCATCGCGTAGCCGCCGATGCCGAAAAACACCGCGTGGCCGAAGCTCACCAGCCCGCCGAGACCGAGCGCGAGGTTGAGCCCGACCCCGGCCAGCGCCAGGATCACCACCCGTGTGGCCAGCGTGATGGTGAAGGGCTCGTCGACCCACCAGGCCCAGAGGGGCACCGCCATTAGGGCGAGGAGCAGGACCGCGTTGACACCGGTTTCGCGCTGCATCTCAGACCTCGCCGTAGAGCCCGGTGGGCCGGATCAGGAGCACCGCCGCCATCAGGATGTAGATCGACATCGACGCCAGCGCCGCGCCGACGGCATTGGCGCTCGCGGGCTCCATCACGCCGGCCAGAATCCAGGGCAGAAGCGAGCGGCCGAGGGTATCGGTCAGCCCGACGAGGACCGATCCGACCAGCGCGCCCTTCACCGAGCCGATGCCGCCGATGACGATGACGACGAAGGCCAGGATCAGCACCGGCTCGCCCATGCCGACCTGCACCGACTGGATCGCCCCGATCAGCGCCCCGGCAAACCCCGCGAGCGCCGCCCCCAGCGCGAAGACCAGCGTGTTGAGCCGGGCGATATCGACGCCGAGCGCGCCGATCATCTCGCGGTCAAACTCGCCGGCGCGGATCTGGATGCCGATCCGGGTGCGGGTGATGAGCAGATAGAGCCCGAGTGCCACCAGCCCGCCGATGGCGATGATGGTCAGCCGGTAGAGCGGGTACTGGATGCCGAAGGGCAGCGTCACCGGTCCCGAGAGGGCGGCGGGGATGTTGAAATAGAGCGGGAAGGATCCAAAGGCCCAGCGGGTGGCTTCGGAAAAGATCAGGATCAGCGCGAAGGTCGCCAGCACCTGGTCGAGATGGTCGCGGGTATAGAGCCGGCGCATCACCGTGAGCTCGACGAGCGCCCCGGCCACGGCGGCGGCCGCCAGGCTGGCCACCAGCGCCAGCAGGAACGAGCCCGTCGCCGCCGCCACCGCGGCGGCCGCGAAGGCCCCGACCATGTAGAGCGACCCGTGCGCGAGGTTGATGAGCCCCATCACTCCAAAGATGAGCGTCAGCCCCGCGGCCATGAGAAACAGCATGACCCCGGATTGCAGCCCGTTGAGGACCTGCTCGATGATGAGGGCGAACGACATCTGGTTTCTTCAGATCCGATGGACCGCGTGCGGCGTTTCGGGGCGCAGCTCGGCGAAGAGTTCGAGCGCGCCGGTGATCCCGTCCTCGTGGAACGAGGTCGGCAGAAACCGGTCCGGATCGCGACCGTCGCCGACGACGATGTCCATCACGTCATCCTCGACCGCGCTTGCGCCCGCCCCGCAGATCGCCAGCACCTCGATCCTCGCGGCGAGGCATCGCTCGACGAAGGGGGCCAGCCGGTCGGGGTGGCTCATCGGCAGGGAGAGGATCACGCGCGGGGTCATGGCTGCGGGATGGAGGCGGGGCCGCTCAGCCCCGCCTGCCGGTTTCACATGCTGCACTCGGCCGCATAGGCGTCGGCGTGGTCTTCGAGACCGATGCCGATGATCTTGTTGGTGTAGAGATCGCCTTCCTTGATCACCTCGCGGACATAGATGTCCTGGATCGGGTGATGGTTCGGGCCGAAGGCGAAATCGCCCCGGGTCGAGGCGAAATCGGCCGCTTCGAGCGCGCTGCGGAAGGCGTCCATATCGGCCACGTCCGCCTGTTCCATGGCGCTGATGAGCAGGTTCGCGGTATCGAAGCCCTGGCTGGCATAGAGCGACGGCAGGCGCCCGTATTCGGCCTGGAAGCTCTCGACGAAGGCCAGGTTGGCCGGATTGTCGATGTCTTTCGACCATTGCGAGGTGTTGACCACGCCGAGGGCCGCGTCACCGACCGCCTGCAGGATGCCCTGGTCGAACGAGAACGCCGGGCCGACCACGGGCAGATCGACGCCCGAATCGGCGTATTGCTTGAGGAAGGAGATCCCCATGCCGCCAGGCAGGAAGAAGAACACCGAATCGGCGTCCGAAGCACGGATCTGGGCGATTTCGGCGGCGTAGTCTGTCTGGCCGAGCTTGGTGTAGAGCTCGCCCGCCAGTTCGCCTTCGTAGAACCGCTTGTAGCCGGTCAGCGCGTCCTGTCCGGCCGGGTAGTTGGGCGCCAGGATGAAGCTGTTGGTGTAGCCCGCCTGGTTGGCATAGGCGCCGGCGGCTTCGTGCAGGTTGTCGTTCTGCCAGGCGACATTGAAGTAGTTCTCGTGGCAGCCCTTGCCCGCCAGCGCCGAGGGGCCGGCATTGGGCGAGAGATAGAACTTGCCCTGCGCGGTGACGCTGGGCACCACCGCCATCGCGAGGTTCGACCAGATGATGCCGGTCATCACGTCGACCTTGTCGGCCTGGATCATCCGGTCGGCGAGCTGCACCGCGATGTCGGGCTTCTGCTGGTCGTCTTCGATGATCACCTCGATGTCGTCGCGGCCCGACTGGGCGACGGCCAGCATGAAGCCGTCGCGCACATCGATGCCGAGCCCGGCGCCGCCGCCCGACAGCGTCGTGATCATGCCGATCTTGATCCCCTCCGCCTGACCGGCGCCGCCGAGGGCCGCAAGGGTTGCGGCCAACAAAAATGGTCTCAGTTTCATGGATTTCATCCCTGTTTCATTGATCTGCGAGCGCCAACCACCGCAGCTCCCGCCGGCAGCTCCCCGACCCGAATACCCTAGACCCGGCAAAAATCAAAGTTCGCGTCGCGACCAGCCGCCTGTCGAGAGGCCGAAACATGCCGCCAACGGCGAGGGCATCGCGATCCGGCCGCCCGCCCCCGGGGCCAGGTCAGCGCCATCCCGTCCGGTGACATTCCAGAGGCGGGTGACCCGGCGAGGCCACCAGGGCCATGCTCACTGACGCCCGGGACAGGATGCCCGCGCAGACGCGCTCGGGCCCCGAGGCGCTCGAAAGACAGATCAAGATCCAGCACGCGCGGATCATCGGACCCGAGGCTCCGAGCCTCAGGACAGCCGACGCCTCGAAGGTCTCCGGGCTCGCGCCCAGAACGGCGGATCGCGACCGGCAGATGGAAACGACGATCGGTCCACGACATGCCTGAAGCGGTCGTCCGAAGGCGCCGCGCAATTGCGTTCAAGCCCTTGCCATGTAAAGATAAACGGCGATCCGGATTGGCAGAAATCGGTCCCGCGACCGGCGTCTTTCGGGCCTGCGGCACATCGCCCGCCACCGAGACCGCGCCCCCCGCATGCAGCGACGCCCTTCAAGGCGTTCGGGGGTATTTCCGGTCAACAACGTGAGATGGCGCACCCGAGAGGATTCGAACCTCTGGCCTCTGCCTTCGGAGGGCAGCGCTCTATCCAGCTGAGCTACGGGTGCGTTGCCGGGCGGGTATAGGGCATGAATTTCGCTCCCGCAACAGGAAAGGGCCACCCATCGGGGCGGCCCTTGCCGAATGTCTTTTGCGATATCGCGATCAGCGCTTCGAGAACTGGAAGCTCTTGCGGGCCTTGGCCCGGCCGAACTTTTTGCGTTCCACCACCCGGCTGTCGCGGGTGAGGAAGCCGGCCGCCTTGAGCGCGCCGCGCAAGCTCGGCTCATAGAGCTGCAGCGCCTTCGAGATGCCGTGCTTCACGGCGCCGGCCTGGCCGGAAAGTCCGCCGCCCTTGACCGTCGCCATCACGTCGAACTCGCCGTCAACACCGGCAACGGTGAACGGCTGACGCAGGATCATCTGCAGCACCGGACGGGCGAAATACTTGTCCATCGCCTTGCCGTTGACGGTGACCTTGCCGGAGCCCGGCTTGATCCAGACACGGGCGACCGCGTCCTTGCGCTTGCCGGTGGCATAGGCCCGGCCCAGCGCGTCGCGGACCGGTTCACGCGGCGCCAGGGTCTCTTCCACCACGACCTCGGCAGGGGTGCCTTCGACGACGCTGTTGAGCTCTTCGAGCGATTTGATCTCTTCAGCCATGGTCAGCCCTCACGCGAGTTTTTCTTGTTCATCGACTTTACGTCGAGAACTTCGGGGTTCTGCGCCTCGTGCTTGTGCTCGGCCCCGGCGTAGACGCGCAGGTTCGACATCTGGACGCGCGACAGGCGGTTGCCCGGCAGCATGCGTTTGACCGCCTTCTCGACCAGGCGCTCGGGATGTGCGCCCTCGAGGATCTGGCCGGCGGTGCGCGACTTGATGCCGCCCGGGTAACCGGTGTGCCAGTAATGCACCTTGTCGGTGCGTTTCTTGCCGGTCAGCTGGATCTTGTCGGCGTTGATGACGATGACGTTGTCACCGCAATCCATGTGCGGGGTGTAGGACGGCTTGTGTTTGCCGCGCAGACGCATGGCGACGATCGAGGCGAGGCGACCCAGAACGACGCCCTCGGCGTCGATCACGATCCACTTCTTCTCGATGTCTGCAGGCGTTGCAGAAAAGGTTTTCATGTGTTTCGGCCCATCTTCGGGTTTCGGATGGGCCGGTTCTAAGCATTTCCGACGCGCAGTCAAGCGCCATATATCCGGAAAAATCACGCGATTACAGCAGGTTGTCAATTAGGTATTATTTTACCCCATACCCTCGGCACGCGCCGGCACCCGACTGCCCGCCCCGGCGCACCACGCCCGGTGGCCGATCGCGGCCGTCGGAGACGACAGGTTCTTGCCATTTGGCGTGATGATCGTTATATCCCGCCAAAAGGAAGAACAATGCTGCACGAAGTCGCCACGACTCACGCCGCGCCCGAGCGGTCCGAGATCACCCCCGACGAAGCCCGGGCCCTGGCGCGGGCGACGGTCACCCTCGCGGGGCGCTGGGGGCTGTCGGATGCCGAGGCTGCCGAGGTGCTCGGCGGCCTCAGCCCGCGCACCTGGGCGCGCTGGAAATCCGGCGAGATCGGCCGGATCGACCGCGATCTCGCGACCCGGATGTCGCTCCTGATGGGCATTCACAAGGCGCTGCGCTACCTCTTTTCCGACCCCGCCCGCGGTTATGCCTGGGTGCGCAAGCCCAACGCCGCCTTTGCCGGGGCCTCGGCGCTCGAGTTGATGCTGCGCGGCTCGGTGCTCGACCTCGCCCAGCTGCGCGCCTATCTCGACAGCGAGCGCGGTGCGTGGTGAGCCCGCCGCTGGCGCAGGTCCGCTGGGACAGGACCTTCCGGCTGATCCGCTCGATCTACCCGCCGATCGATTTGTTCGAAGACATCGCCGACCCCGCCGACTGGGAGGCGCTGGCCTCGGCCGAGGCCAAGACCAACCCGCGGGTCTTCGCCACCATCGGCGCGCTCGCCCTGGTCCCGCCCGAGCGCCGGGTGGCCGGGCCCGGGGCGAGCTGGCTGATGGCGCCGTTCGTGCATGTCTCGGCCGACCGGCCCGGGCGCTTCACCGACGGGCGCCACGGGGTCTATTCGGCCGGCGACAGCGAAGAGGTCGCCTTGCGCGAAGTCGCCTATCATCACGCCCGTTTCATGGCCGCGACCGACGAGCCGGAGGGCTGGACGGCGCAGTTCCGGATGCTTCTCGGCGAGGTCGATGCCGCCTTGCACGACGTCTCGGGCTACCCCGAGATGCTCGATCCCGACGACTACACCGCCCCGCAGGCGCTCGCCGCCGAGCTGCGCGCCGCCGGGTCGAACGGCGTGCTCTACCCCTCGGTGCGCGCCCCCGGGGGCCTGTGCATCGGCATCTTCTGGCCCGACGTGATCGCGATCCCGCTGCAGGGCGACCACTACGAGATGCATTGGGACGGCGCTCGCATCGACCGGGTGCGCAACGCCAGCCAGGCGCGGATCTACGCCCTCTGAGGCATTTCGCCGAAAGCCCGGACCGAGGGCGGGCGACCAGGATCGCCAGGGTCGGACACACCCGCCCCGGGGTCACCGCGACCGATGCGCCGTACCCCGCCCGGGGGCACCGCCCGCCTCACCCCGGTGCCGGCGGGATCGAATAGGTCAGCGAGGCCCGCGCGACCGGTGCGTCGCCACCCTCGGAATAGATCAGCACATCGCCGACCGCCAGCGCCCGGCCGAGCTTCAACAGCCGTGCCTCGGCGCGCAGGTTGGCGCCCGCCGCGGGTTTGCGCATGAAGTCGATGGAACAATTGGTGGTGACCGAGAGCGCCTCGGGCCCGATCATCGCGAGAATCGCCAGATACATCGACACATCCGCCAGCGCGAACATGGTCGGTCCCGAAACGGTGCCGCCCGGACGCAGGTGCCGATCGTGCACCAGGGCGCGCACCACCAGATGCATCGGGCTCACGTCGAGCAGTTCGAAATCCTCCGCCACCTGCGGAAATGCGGCGTCGAGAAACCGGCGCAGCTCGTCGAGCCCCATTTTCAACTGCATCGCCTCTGCCTCTCTTCCCCCGGCCGTCCCGGTTTCCTATCGTGGCGGGAACCGACAGGGAGAACAAGATGGCCGAGCCGATTCTGCTGCGCGAAGACCACGGGGCGGTCGCACGCCTGACATTGAACACCCCGGGCAACCTCAACGCGCTGTCCGACGAGATGCTCGCGGCCCTCGCGGCGGCCTTCGCGACGCTCGAAGCGGAGCCGGCGATCCGCGCGGTGGTGATCGCCGGCGCCGGCAAGGTGTTCTCGGCCGGTCACGACCTCAAACAGATGCAGGCCGCGCGCAACGCCGCAGACGGCGGACGGGCCTATTACGAGGACCTGTTCACCCGCTGCGGCGCGGTGATGCAGCAGATCCGCGCCCTGCCCCAGCCGGTGATCGCCGAAATCCACGGCATCGCCACCGCCGCCGGGCTTCAGCTCGCGGCGAGCTGCGACATGGTGGTGGCCGCGACAGGTACCCGCTTCGGGGTGAACGGGGTCAACCTCGGGCTGTTCTGCTCGACCCCCGCCGTGGCGCTCGCCCGCGCGGTCCCGCAGAAGGTGGCTTTCGAAATGGCGGTGACCGGCGAATTCATCGACGCCGAGCGCGCCCGGGCGGTCGGGCTCATCAACCGGATCGTGCCGGCCGAAACCCTCACCGAAGACACGATGGCACTGGCCGAGGTTGCCGCCGCGAAACTCGGGGTGGCGGTCCGGCTCGGCAAGGCCGGTTTCTACGCCCAGGTCGACCACCCCCTCGCCGCCGCCTATGCCCTGGCCGGGCCGGTGATGGCCGAAAACATGATGGACGCGGACACGGCCGAGGGCATCCAGGCCTTCATCGAGAAGCGCAAGCCGGACTGGAAGAGCTGAGCGTCGAACCAAGGGTCCAGGGTCCGCCCCGCAGGGGTGCCAGGAGGATCCGAATGCCTCGCATCCTCATCGGCGAGGTGCCGAGCCCGGGCCGACCGTGGCCCGAAGGCGCGTGACGGCTGCGCCACGCGGCGCCACCTTTGAGGGGCGCCAGAAAACCGGGGGCCGTTTCCGGCGGAGGCACGACGCCGCGCGGCCGCCGGGCCGCGAACGACGGCCGCGGCCCGCCCTCCCGGACCCGACGGAAATCTGCCCGGATCAAGCCGCCAGGGGACCGGATGGGCTTACCACAGCGCCTTTCCCTGTCTATGCTCCTCGAGACCAAGAGTATTCGGGCCATGGGCAGTCCCGCAGATCAGGAAATCCACCGCCGACGGGTGTTCTACTTGCCCGGGTACGACCCGATTCATCCGCGCCGCTACCGCGAACTCTACCGGCGTGAGGGGCGCGAACAGGCGAAGATCTCCAACTACATCCTCGACCTTGCCGGGCGCCAGGGCGGGACGGGCTATGGCTGGCGGGTCAACTCGATCCAGGACGGCGCCAGTACCGAGACCGAATTCGACGTGCTGGTCTGGTCCGACATCGTGCGGGTCAGCATGGATCACGGGATCGCCTGGACCTACTGGATCATGGCGCGCACCGCCTGGACCTATATCGGCACCGGCGCCCTGGCCCGGCTGATGCGGCTGCGCAAGGGCCCGGTGATTGCCGCGCTCTATCCGGTGGGCATGCTGCTGCTGCAAGCCGTGGCCGCTGCATTCGCCGGCCTGCTGGTGGCGCTGATCGTCACCTGGGCGATGGGCTGGATCGGCCAGGCGGGCAGCCTCGGGGCGATGCTCGCGGCCAGGCAAGGCCTGGTGGCGGCGCTGCTCGGCGGGCTCGCGGCGCTCGCGGTGCTCAAGCATTTCAAGAACGTCGACAACCGGCTCTACGTCTACTACCTGATGCACGACTACGCCTATTCGGCCGCCACCCGCGGCGCCACCCCGCCCGAGCTCGCGGCCCGGATCTCGGGTTTTGCGCGGCGGATCGAAGAGGCGCTGGAGGAGGAGGTCGACGAGGTGCTCGTCGTCGGCCACAGCTCGGGGGCGCATCTCGCGGTGTCGGTGCTGGCCGATCTGCACCGCCAGGGTCGGATCCCGCCCGATGGCCCGCGGCTCGCCCTGCTCACCCTCGGCCAGGTGGTGCCGATGGTGAGTTTCCTGCCCGATGCCCACCGTCTGCGCGCCGACCTCGCCTATCTCTGCGCCACCGAGATCGCCTGGGTCGACGTGACCGCGCCGGGCGACGGCTGCGCCTTTGCGCTCTGCGATCCGGTGGCGGTCTCGGGCGTGGCCCCGCCGGGCAAACGCTGGCCGCTGGTGATCTCGGCGGCCTTCACCCAGACCCTCAGCCCGCAGCGCTGGAAAAAGCTGCGCTGGCGTTTCTTCCGGCTGCATTTCCAGTATCTCTGCGCCTTCGACCGGCCCGGGGACTACGATTATTTCCGCATCACCGCCGGGCCGCTGTCGCTCGAAACCCGCTACCGCGAGCGCCCCCCGTCGAGCAGCCGGATCGAGACGCCGCTCTCGAAATACACCGGAACCACCCCGTGACCCATCCGCCGAAACCCCCCGCGCGCGCCGGGCGGGTGTCGCTGCGTCAATACGCCAGGCTGTTTCGCGACGACATCCTCTCGGCCCAGCCGGCGCATCTCTACCGCGCCTGGATGGCCGAGTTCCGCACGCCGTTCTTTCGCTCCTACCTGTGCAACGACCCCAAGCTGGTGGCGCTGGTGCTGAAACAGCGGCCGGAAGATTTCCCCAAGTCCGACCGGATCCGCGAGGGGCTCGCGCCGCTGCTCGGCAATTCGGTCTTCGTCACCAACGGCGAGGTCTGGAAACGCCAGCGGCGGATCATCGACCCGGCCTTCGAAGGCGGGCGGCTGCGCGATACCTTCCCGGCGATGTTGGCGGCGGGCGTGGCGGCGGTCGAGCGGCTGCGGGCAAGGGCCGACGGCAGCCCGGTCGAGATCGAGGCCGAAACCTCGCAGGCCGCGGCGGATGTGATCTTTCGCACCCTGTTCTCGATCCCGATCGAGCACGGCGTCGCGCGCGGGGTGTTCGATGCGTTCAAGGCCCACCAGCGGGCCCAGCCGGTGCTCAACCTCGGCGCGGTGCTGCCGCTGCCGAAATGGGTGCCGCGGTTCCATTCGCGCGAGACCCGGCGCACCGCCCGCGCGATCCGGGCGCTGATCGCCGGGCTGACGGCGCAGCGGATGGCCGAGATCGCCGAGGGAACGGCGCCCGACGACCTCGCCACCAAGATCATGACCGCCAGCGACCCCGAGACCGGCCGTTGCTTCGACGCGCCGGAAATGGTCGACCAGGTGGCGATCTTCTTCCTCGCCGGCCACGAGACCTCGGCCTCGGCGCTGGCCTGGGCGCTCTACCTGCTGGCGCTGTATCCGGAATGGCAGGACAAGGTGGCGAAGGAAGCAGCGACCGGGCTCGACCCCGGCACGGTCGGGGTCTCTGCCCTGAAGCGCCTGGCGGTCACCCGCGACGTGTTCCGCGAGGCGCTGCGGCTCTATCCGCCGGTGCCGATGATGGTGCGCGAGGCGGCCTGCCCGCACCGGCTGCGCGACCGCGAGGTGCCGACCGGCGCGCAGATCGTGCTCAGCCCCTGGCACCTGCACCGCCACGAGAGGCTCTGGGACAACCCCGACGGGTTCGATCCGGGGCGCTTCGCCACCGACAACGGCAAGGCCTGCCTGCGCAGCGCCTATATCCCCTTCTCGGCCGGTGCCCGGGTCTGTCCCGGCGCCGGGTTCGCCATGGTCGAGGGGCCGCTGCTGCTGGCGCTGCTGGTGCGCGCCTTCCGCTTCGCGCCGGTGGCGGACCGCCCGGCGATGCCGGTGGCCCATCTCACGGTGCGCGGCCGCGACGGGATCTGGCTGCGGCTCAGCCCGCGCGAGCCGGAGTGAGGCGGGCGACGGCGCGCGCCGATGCCGCGAGCGGGTTCGGATCGGGCGACGCCTCCGTCCCCCCCCC
>SWCD01023696.1_pt1 | contig 43896 bp, 46 predicted proteins | sample 4693011 | NCBI WGS metagenome assembly SWCD01 (sample SAMN10267278, study PRJNA491770) | bioreactor metagenome | isolation source: DHS bioreactor inoculated with marine | place: Japan: Omine Ridge, Nankai Trough
AAAAAAAACAGCAGCACGGAAGAAGCGATGGGCAAGTCCCGCGGCGGCTTGAGCACAAAAATTCATGCAACGGTGGATGCCTTGGGCAATCCGGTTCGCTTATTGCTCACCCCCGGTGAGACTTCCGAATTCACCCAGCAAGCACGGCCTGTTATTCCGCCGAAGGCATAGAAAAGCCCCGAGAGATGACAAAAAGGCATTGTATAAAGAGCGCAATCTGGTGGAACGTGCTTTCTGAAATTGAAACATTTTCGCCGCATCGCCACGAGCTATGAGCAGTTGGCTATCACTTATCAATCGATGCTTAACTTGGTCGCCAGCATGATTTGGCTTAATTGAGAACACCCTGTAGGTTAACTGTAACCGTGAAACGCGTTACGGCATCGTATTGCAAATGCCGCAAAGCCGGATCCGTAGCCAGTCCTATAGTCGGATCGCCAGCAAATTCCGTGATAATAACAGCAACGGAACGATCATGCACTGATTGTCGGTCTACATATTAAAGAATCAATGAAAAGGATTTTTTCGTTTACGGAAAAATCCCGAATAACAAGCAGTGCAGCAAAAGCGCCAGCTGTCGGATGCCATGAAAAAGTTCAACAAAGGGCAATTACGCACCAAAACAAAGATTATTGCACCAACAATGCGCATAAAACCTGTTAAAAGCTCGGATAATATCCAAGCCTCAGAAAAATCATGTGTTTTTGTTATCGAATGACACCCCAGCAAGTATTATCTCATAGTTACTTCGCTCTGAATTGGTGCGCCCTTACGCCAAAAAGCGCACCAAGACTCTTAACATTATTACTGCGCCATTGTCCGATGCAACTCGGCCATCGCGTGGTTCTCGGTTACGGCGTTCTGATAGACGCCTATCAAAGTTTGACAGTGTTGTTCAAAAATTGGTGCTTGTCTGCCATACAAATAACTTTTCGCCCGATATTGTTCGAGAAGCTTTTTGTGTTCCTCAACTTTGGCCTGCATTTCGTTCGCTGTTGCATCATAATGCTCAGCCAGCGCCTCATGATCGGCTTTGGTTCCCGCGTTTCGCACGGCCACGCTCATATCCATCGGATGCGATTTTATCTCGCTACAGGCTACTAACACTCCGAACAATAATACTAGAACAATGAATAGTTTATTTTTCATCACCATACTCCAAACCAGTTGACAGAAATTTGTATATAACGGGCAAACATAGAGCAATATCTATACCATCTTGCCAGTCGCTTAACAGGGAGCGACACTGAAAGTTGAAAAGAATACGGCATTATAGTGATGCTCATGCTAATAACAATGTAAAGTCTGTTGGCATTTGTCTATAAATTTTGGAATTAAGTATGCTGTCTGGGTGGTTCTAGACACATCAGTCCTCTGAGTTTGAAAATGATAAAATATCTATACGATGCCCTGCATATGCAGGTTAGCAAAGTCACCGATCCATGACAATTTGTCAGGGACAGCAGGATTACCAGAGTCGCGCGACTAGTAAATAAAATCTGCCAGCCCTCCACGATCTAATAACCTCAAAGTCCCTGCCTCGAACACAAGGAGACAGGCCAAGTTCACTCTAGCAAAAGCCACCATCGCATCTGGCGCTTTAATCTGCGGCGCCGCCAATGTAGATCCAGTTAGCATAATTATCAGCGTTGCCAACGTTTCAGCAAATCAAGCGTCAACCGCTTTCGTTTTTGCTCCAGATCACAAGGCTCCTGATTCATTCATTCGTGACGGTAGCGATATTGAAGCCATTGTCGAACAAACTGCCGAACACTTTGACAATTTTGCCATGCAAATGCCCGGTGTCCTGGGCAAAAAGCTTAAATCCGTCATGAAACACGGATCTAAAGCAATCCTCATGGAAGACTCAGAAAGCAAAGCCGCCGAAGAAAAAATGATCGGTTTATTGGCTCAAGGTCTGAGACATATCGGTGATGCAATGGCCGCAGACATGTTTCGGTCTGCATAAAACGCTCGCGTATAATGAACTTGCCGAAAGCATTTCGATCATCTCTAATGCTTGGGGGATGACGAAAGCCAAAAGCGATGCACTAGCCAAGTGAAGAACTAAGCCTTATATGCTTGGGGGCTGAATTCAAAACTCGGTGTTCGGAAGGCCTTGATTGGTTCTTATGCTTGGGAATTCTTCAAGGAAAAAACGGAAAATGATGCTTTAATGCTTGGAGGCTGATTTTTCCGTTGGAATTCGAAAGACTCAAAAGCCAACCTTAAATGCTTGAGGTTGGCTTTTTTGTTTCAGTGGTATAGATTCATAAAGAGACCGAAAAATCCAGTCTTTCACCGCGGCTATAATTTCTTCAATGAATTACCGTAAATTCAGGTTAGGTGGAAAAATCTTTATATAGCCCTCTTCGTCATGACAATTCATTCATTGCATCTGTTGACAGCCATTGATTCAGTTTGTAATCTGACAAAATTGTAAAGTCCCCATAAGAAAATAGGGTTTTATGTCTTTTGCCTACCTCGAACGCCACGATTCTTTAAAGAATATGCACCGTTTTTACCAGATTTCCGTTTCCCCAGGCATTCTTGGGGATTGGTCTTTGGTGCGCGAATGGGGAAGAAAGGGATCTCCTGGAACAGTTAAAAAAGACTGGTATTTATCAAAGGAAGAGGCCATAGAGGCAGGTCAACAAATCATGGAAGCAAAGCGAAGAAAGGGTTATCTGATTATTCCGTTATCCAGTTTTGATGGAAATACCCGGCAGTCTTGCTCATAAAATGGCAGGTTCTAATTTATGGAAGCAATCATTAATTTTTGGAATTATCTAAAAACATTTTTAATAGTAAAACTTGGCTTTGTCTCGACGGTAATCGATCGTCGAATAGCACGCAGATCTATTGCATATATCGATAAGTCACAATTTTACTTAAACGATCTGAAAGAAGATGGAGAAGGCGATCACTCTGTGGTCAATCACTTGACCGCTATCCCAAAACCGGGATTTTATTTGTCACGGACCGATGCTGCAACTAACGGCTGTTTGTTGGGACCAATGGATATGGATGCGGATGATGGTCCCGGTCTTTATTACTGACGAGCATATGGACTTGATGAAAAATTGTATTTACCCGATTATTTTTTCTGCTGTTTTTTTACTGACTGGTTGCGGATCCCCAGGCGTGAAAACTTACGCCCAAAATCCATTTAACCCTGATGCCAAAATTACCCGCGTTTCTGCACGATCTTCAAGTTCTCAGAATCCTGGAAAAGCTTCAGATCAGACTGTATTGAATGCTGCCTCTGTTGGATTGGCTGTTGCCAGCAGACCTGTCCACGGAGCAATTACTTCTCACGGCGCCGATATAGGTATCGCAGCTGCACTTTTTCTGGAGTCTGTTGGCTCTGCAAAACCCAAAAATATTGCTGACAATGCAAATTATCTTGCTGTGGCTATGCCATTGACCGAGGTTTCAAACGAGCTAGATGCCCAACTAAAAATGAGCGAACATGTGGAAAGAGCCATTACGCGAGCTCTTGGCACGGATTATCAGACCAGAATTGAGGAATACGACGATCATTATGCGTTCGACAGGACGCTACGGCCGAGATGGATTCGAGTCAACGGCCCGTTATGTGAAAACTGGTCCTGCCAGATCCATACTCCTGTCCCTTCTGCAACAGCACTGCAATGGGAAGGTCGAATGACAATAAAGAAAGTTGTCACTGGTCAGGAAGCTTATGTTTATGAAAAGCCATGTGAGCAACAATCAATTGGTCTTGTAAAAATCACAAATGAGTATGACAAGGAAGGTTTCTTTGCAGGAAAGCGACATTATGTCGAAGGTACGGAAATACCTGATTTCGATTATGCTCAATTTTTCCAACGGATTTCTGAGAATCTGCCGGAATGGGCATATCTCAGGGTAGCCCAAAAAGAAACTACGCCATACACGCTCAATCGAGGTGTAATTGTTCAGTAAGGGGCACACATGAAAAAGTTAGCCTGGTTTTACTTTTTAACTTTGATGATTAGCATCTTATCCGGATGCTCAGGGAGCACTGTCGCTCTGATCGATCCGATCATCCAACAACAGGCGCCAAAGCTCATTATCGTTTCCCACCCAGTGGGCGAAGGTTATTATGCCGTTCTGGATAAAACCCATGGCCATTGGCAAGTTTTGTCGATATCTACTACCCCTATAACTCGTCGCGCTAATGACAAGCAAGAAATCTTGTTCGTTAACCGCAGGCTCAGAAGCATTGCCCCAAGCTTCGATCCGAGGGTGTACACCGGTCAAGCTACCGAATGTACGCCCTATATTGACGATGATCAGTTTTATGGCTTGTGCAACAGCTATTTTTCCACTTCTGATGTTGGTACCAGCATTGTAAGAAACTTCACTTCATGCTTTTTCACGCTGTGCCTGGCTGCCGGCACTCGGGAAGTTTTGGATCACGGCAAAATTCAACAGGTCGTACTTGAAAGCAATTTGATCGATATCGTGAAACAGTTGAATTCGGCCGAAAGTCATCAAGTTTATTTGGCTGGACTTTCACGATAACACTCCTTTATTTCACTGATTGGCTAAAACAAACGGATCGTAGTAACGCTGGCCGTTGTAGTGGAAGCCGGTCTCGCTGTCGAAGTATTGGCCGGGGAAGCGGAGATTGAACGTTCTGGTGGCGGTCGACGGTTGGCTCATGCCGAATGCTTCGCCATTACCTAAAATTGATACCACCTGACTGTAGCTATCGCCAAGGTGCAAACCATTAACAGTCGGAACGGAATTTTGATCATAGGCCGCCGTCAGTGACATAACTGCCAATAGTCCTAACAGTAGTTTTTTCATCGCTTTTACGCGAGAAACCGGGATTTGGCAACCGGTTGGGATAGCGCCCGCCGCAGCGGCTGATCTCGCTTTTCCTTAAAATGAATGCTATCAAGTGAAAATTGGGGATATATTGAAAAAGGAGGGCAAAGTCACTTTTTATTTTGTTTGCCAGAGGAAGAACGCTTGGTTTTTGTTTCTTCCTTTTTGTTTTCCGCATGTTGTTTGGCGATATATTCGTCTCGCATTTTTTGCAGTTCTGGAGGGAGACTGCCTGGCTTAACATCTGTGGTTTCTCTCATGAACATCGGTACCTGTCCACTTGGAGCTGGGCCGATCGTATTCAATTTTCCCGGTACCGATGACAATTGTTCGGTCGATATTGGCGGGGCTTGAAGCTCAATCTCAGACGGCATCGGAATATCACCATTTTTCAGTTGAACGGCTCCTCCGGCATCGATCAATTTTGGCTCGTCGATTTGAAGGCCATGGTCCGCAAATACGTTTACCGTGGATACCGCTGATACAGCCAAAAAGGCCAGTGAAAATTTGTTCATCATTACCGTCCTTATTTAACTGTGATGCCGTTCTGTGCGTTGAATTGTTCAGCAACATCGGCGGTCAGTTGTTTGTTTGCTTCTCTTACCGCTGACAATGCTTTGTTTACTACCGAAGTCAAGGCTGCTTCGACTGTTTCGTGAGAATTTTTCAAGAACTCATCAGCGATGGATAACTGTTTGATTTCCCGCATGCCGTTTACGATAACACTCACGTTGCCATCTTCACTCTTACTAGCAAATTCTTTTTTCTCGAATTCCGCTTTTGCTTGATCCAGTTGCATTTTGTATTTCAAACCAAGTTCGGCTGATTTCTTTTTGTTTAATTTGTTTTTGGGTCTTAACATGATTTCCTCTATTTTTTAGGGATTGGTGGTAAGTCGTTATCTGAAACATCACTTGGTTGAATTGGCCGTTTGTCACTCGAATCCGATAATGCGCCTGATACTGCGTTATTAATGTAATCTTCAGCTGTTTCAATACCTTCTCGAAGACCGGTCATCGCCGATTTAGCGGTTTTGGCTACCGGGGTAACTGTGCTGTCATAAAGCAACGATCCTTCGTTTCGGAAAGCTCTACCAGCCATCTCAGACATGTCCTTGCTGTTATCGATTTTGCCGCCATTTTCGATTTTCTGACGAACATCATCTGCTTTGCCAAGGTTTCCGCCTTTAAGAGCAGAATCGATCTCCGCTTTGCGTGAATCATCTTCTGCCGATAGGGTCACTGGTTTGATCTGTTTTGCGGCTTGCTTGAGGTCTGAAGTGTACCCAGAACCATGCTTATTGCCGCCGACATGATCTATTGACGCCTGTTTCGGTTCAGCGGTGTGGCTAGTTTTTGTGCCATGAGCATGGTGTTCTGACGCGTGTGGTGTCTGGTGTTTCATTGAGGTTTTATGATAGCTACCATTGCTTTCAGATTCAGAATCATTATTTCCGCGTTTTGATTGATTACCCGCTAACTCAGGTTTTTCAATCGTAGTGCCTTTACCTGCTTTAGAGGATTTGCCTTCGTCATCACTGCCTTGGCTTTCGCTCCAATCCTCAGCCAAGGATTTAATGTCATCAGCGGATTGATTCCCCATGATGTCCTTAATGCTTTTTTGGTCGTTTTGGAATTGTGTAGGCGTAATATCGACTCCAGATCCACTGGATGTTGGCATTAGTGCTTTGTTTACAATTTCCGCCGCTTTTATCGGATCGGCTTGGTTGAGTTTCAAAAAGCCAGCCAACGCCTCTCTATCATCACCAAATATGCCGCTGGCACTAGATCGATTGATATCATACTGAGCATCGTCAGATAGCTTTTGGTAAGCCTCGCCCCCCATGCTTTCTGCAATGGCTTGATTTGCCAGATTGATGTCCACAATCGCACCCGAAGTGTTAAGGCGTCTCGCCAAATCTTGGTAAGACATAGATAGCGATTTTCCAGAAGAGTCTTGCATAGACGCGGTTTGGCTGAATGTCTCGCTGGCCTGGCTCACGGCTTGCAATTGGCTTAGGTACTGTTCTGCATGTCCCTTCATCTCTTCCGAACCGAAATAGGTTTGGTCTTGATGTTGCTGAGCACTTTGCTGCATTTTCTGAACTTGAGTACTGCCTGAGTATTCGCGGTTCCAAACGTTTTGGATAGCGTCGGACAATTCTTTCGATTTTCCCGCATCCATTCCGACCTGAGACTGTAGTTGAGCGTTACCGGAGGCACCGATAGAGGAAGACTGAATACCCATGCCCGTGCTAAGACCAGCAGAAATGGCCGAACTTACACCGGTGGTTATCGCTTCCTTCTCCGCATCTGTCCGTCCTACCTTGTCGGCAATCGTTCTTCCCGTAGATGCAGCCCAACGGTCCGATTCAGCCGTAGAATTGCTCAAAGCACTCATGATGGAATTTGCATCAGAGCTAGTGGTTCCCGATTTTTGAGAGGTTTGCAAGGAACTGCTAAGCGTCTGACTTGCGGACGAACTTGCACTTCGTAGCGAGGCCGTAGCGCTTTGCGCCGCCCTTCCGAATGTCGAGGATGTTGAGAACGTGGTGTCGGCCATCCCCGATTTCTTTGGCCCTGTGTTCGGTGAGTATTCGGATTTTGATCCCAGCGTCATAGGAGAATCAATTTTGATCGGATCAGGGGCAGTCGCTCCTGTTTTAACGCTGCTAGATGCGGCAGATGTCATTTTTCCAGACAAGTTTGTTGCTGCAACAGATCCGCCATAAACGATCATGAGTGCAAGTGCGGGGACGCTTGAAGCCAGCATCCCGCCAGCCGATAACCACGTTTCAATGGTTTCAAATACCTGGTCATGCATGACCATCGCATCAAGACCTGTACCATTGGAACCCGCATAGTTCGCTACGGCCTCAAGAGCTCTGGTTGTGACAACGGTGATATACATGTTGCATACCGCCATCAATGGACCCCATAGCGATATCCAAAGCATGAGCTGGATATACCTGACCATCATGGTCATCCCGATAGGCCCTAACGTGGTCAGAAAGGCCACAATCGGCGATATCGCCACAGTGAACATTTCAACAAATGCCATCAATGGTCTGGCGATTTCGTTGAACATGGTTTGTTCAGCCGCCCATTGTTGCTTTAATTGTTCTTTGGCTGGCCGATGAATGAAAGCTGCCCGCCCATCTTCAAGATAGGATTTTAATAAGGCGTTTTCCATGTAAGTTTGCGAATCTTGCCCAGCGATATTGAGAGCAGCTTTAGCCTGATCGATTTTTTCAGATGCTCTTACAGATGCATCAGTTATCCCTAAAACGCCTGAAACATACCGATCCATTTGGTCAACGAAGTCCTGTCCTCTCAAATATGAAATCAATGTAGCGTAAGCGTCCTTGCAGGATTTTTGTTCTCCCTGGGGAGGAGAGGAAGGCAGTTTGACCAAGATATCGACGTTGACGAATGATGTTTTGATGGCATCGAGTAACCCGGTCGATTTAAGGAGCGTTTCTTTGGTGACTTCATGATCACTTTCGTTAAGATCCAAATCCAGCATCACACAATTTTCAATGTATGTGTCAATCGTTTCCCCAACCGATCCTGATAGGTCACCATCTGAACCGGCAGTTCCTAGAGAAAGGTTCTGTAGTTTCATTAGGGTTTTCAGTGCATTCAAATACCCGTTTTCCAATAAGCTGGCCTCTGACGGTGTCGAGAATGCGGTCTCAAACATGGTTGTCATTTTTACGCCCATGGTCGAAATAATGGACATCGGTGCAGCAATGCCGAGGGGAACGTTGGCAACTGTTCTTACCTGCCCGGTGTATACGTCCTCGATAACAACGGTATCTTTTGGCACGAACAGGACTAAATACGCAATCAAACCAATCAATGAATAGCGGAGCGGGAATTCCTGATTGGTCAAGTAATTGATGGATACTAAAAGAACGCCTATCGTTGCACCGGCGCGAATGAGTTTGGTTAAACTTCCGTTACCGAAAATCATCGCTGCACCTTGGAAGGTGTTGTAAAGCATTTCTGCGTCACCAATACTTAATACTTCGTAAGCCATAAAAATACCTTTTGCTAATGGTCTTAATGAATCCTGTTGTTCATTGGTGTGCGCAAGCTGTCTTTGATACTTTTTTGCAATTGGATTAATGAATTGATGCCGGCAATGCTTTCGCCTGTGATCCGTCTTTCTTCTTTGATCTGATCCCTAACATCTCGCATAACAGCCAGCATGGATGAATCGAGCGGTCGGCCAGTACCTTTAACAGCGTTATCAACCACACCATACATTTCCTCGACAATGCGGTTTGTTAATTCTGATGCCACGACATCCACCAAACGATCTGCGATTAGGCCAGCCGACTGCGGTTCAGCCGCTGCACCTCTTAACAACCCATAAACACCAGGGGATGATGCTTCGATAAATTTCTGCTCATCAGCCGTAAATGCATCATTCGTGTCGCGGCTAGTCATTTTGCGAATAATGCCGCCTGTACCGGTTGATTGTAGGCCCGTGCCCCATACCATCGCTTTAGCTCGGGAACGCATACCTTGGATTGTGATGGTTTCTTTCTCTCCGCTAGGCAACAAGCATTCTCCGGATTCGCATTTGTAAATCTCAATGGAGCCGCCCTCGATCAAATCTCTGACTTTGACGATCGGTTGTCTGAAGTCATATTTCACATCGCTTCCGTCATCCTTTTTACTGATAATCAACGTCCCCGTTAAACTCATCAAAGTCATTTTGATTTGATCGTCACCATTCACAAACCAATTCGCCGCATTCGATTCAGTTAATGCCTCATACACCACATTGCCGGTAATTTCGTCAGAACGACCATTTTGAATAAGCACCTGTGTAGGTGAACTTGCGTTTTTTTCTTCTGAATTGAAATAGTCATCAACAAATCCAAGGCCTGTGTTGATAGTTGATGCTTCCCGTCTGCGTTCGTGAGCCCAATTTTGAAGACCGGTAGCATTTACGATTGCTTTACCTGCTTCGCAGGAATTTCTCATCAAAGCGTTGATTTTTGCGATTTCGCTTTGCAGTTTAGAAATGACTTGGGCGCAAGTTGGACACATACCCTCGATTGCAAGCTGGAATGCATATCCAATCGCTGCTTGGGCAATGCTTCTTGCCAACTGAGTGAATTGGGCTCCATTGATGAATGAGAATGAGCCTGCAAACATATCGATACCATTACATCCGCCTCTTGCGCTTGGTGGCACAAATGAGATCAGGTTTGGGTGAACAACCTTATTATGCATCGTGATTCCGCCACCAGTAATTACGCCTCTCCGTTGTGTCTCGTATGAACCGCCCGGAGTGACGTTGATCATGTCGGTAAACATCCCTTTAATTTCATTGTCCAGGTTAGCATTAGCCGGACTGACCCAAAAAAGCGGCAATAGGATTAGTAACAGTTTTGACATAAATCAAACCCATGCTAAGTCAGGGAAAAGATCGATTTTCCGATCGTAATAAGGATTGCCTTTGTTTTTTTTCAGCGTTCTAACTGGCTTAGGCAAGGGATGGTTTCTAGATAAATAATAGCCTTGGCCATATTTGATCCCCATCAAAATAGCGCAGGTCACATCTGATTTCGAATAAAGATCATCCGCAACAATTTTGATATTTTTGGAATTAATCTTTTCAATGACCGCATGACATACAGATGCTGAATAGGTGTCTTCTTGCATTTCTCTAATAACACCTTTTTTTATTTTTAAAACATCCACGGATTCGTACAAAGCGATCAAATTAAAATCTAATGGTCTAGCGTTTGATAGACCTCTTTTTATACCAAGTTTTTGAAACCATTCTAAAAGCCCCGTATGCTCGGCCATGACTCCCTCAGCATTAATCCCATGCATGTTTAACATTATTTCAACTAGGTTAAGCGGCACGTATTGAGCTAATTTCTCAAGAAAAATCCCCAGTCTCTTTTTGTCCATGTGGCTATTGACAGACCATGAGAGGTAAAGCTTTTCACCAGACATTTCTGACCAATGCTGTAAGTATTCGCTGATTTGAGGAAGTAAGTTTTTTTCATTACTCGACTCAAGAACATTAAAAATTTCTAAGTCACTTAGAAATTTTTGTCCTATCTTGACTTGTACATCCAGCCCGACAATATTTGTCTCTACAAGATGAAAAACCGGGGTAAAAACAGGTGTATAAAGTGGATTCTGCAATGCCTTCATAAACAATATTACAAGTCGATGTCTAAAAGCCTACTATGCATAAGTTTTCATCAACCTGTATTATCGAAAGACACTGTTTTTAAGCGTCTCTTTCGTAGAAGCTTGCCTTTTTGAAATGCAGCGTCTACTTGTCCAGCATGTCGACACATCAGGATTGACATGTACCCGCCCTGAAGCAAGGGCGGTTTACTGCTTTGGTGACAGATAACTTGACACGGGGATTGCCTGCTAAAACTCACCTTATTCCCAAGGTTGTCGGCGTTATTCGACTAGAGCCAAGACTTTTTCAACTGCTTTTGTTCCAAGCTGAGAAAGAAACCCTTTGGCCTGGTTAGTTGGTCCAAAATCGTGTGTTTTGGCATGCCATTCATTACTCACCACTCCCTCGATCGTACCGATTTCATCGATTAGGCCAATGGCTAAAGCTTCTTCGCCTCCCCATATTTCGCCGGTCGTATAATCGAATCCTTCCTTGAGCTTAGCGCCTCGTTTGCTTTTAAATTCGTCAGCAAAGACTACGGCCATCTGGTTGACCATTTCCTGGGCTTTGGCTTCGGACTCTTTTGACATAACCACAAAGGGGTTAAGCATATTTTTGTGTACTCCTGATGCATAGAATCGTTGGGTTACGTCAAATTTTTCGGCCAACTTATGAAGATCCCAACCTGTAATGACCGCTCCAATTGACCCAACCAGGCTGTACCTGCCTGCAACAATCTTGTCGGCGTGTAAAGCAAGCAGATAGGCGGCCGACGCACCCGTGTTACCAATAAAGGCATAGACCGGCTTCCCTGTTTCACTCTTTAGTCGATCAATGGTTTGGCCAACGCGTTCAGACTCAAATGGTTGTCCGCCTGGGCTGTCGATATTCAGAGCAATAGCCTTCACCTTGGGCGAATTGAAGGCTTTTTCCAGTACCGGTACCAATTCTTCCGCTGAGGCCAGCTGGCCTGACCCAATTGATCCGGATACATTCACAACACCAACTATCTCGGCATTAGGAATTAGCCTGTAGCCCAAACTGCTCGCATAAAACGCGAGGTAGACAGCGAATAGTAAGGCGCCAATCGTGGAAAAGGTAAATCGTTTGATCCATTTCCACCGACGTTCACTTTTCCTTTCGTTCATCAGATCCATTAGAACTTGATCTGCTAATAGAGATTTAATGTCTTCTTGAGGTTGATTGTTTTGATCGACTACTTTGTTGGTCATAAGGTCACATTTTTTTCTTTAAATTATTTCGAATGATTTTTACCAGTTCACCAGGCTTGTCCATGGTGTCTTCATCAATACTCTTGATCGTCTCGTTATCAACCTGGATAGGTGTCACGGTTAAGGTTTCGTCGTATTCATCGTTATTGAGCCAACCGTTTTCATGAGAAAGTGCAATGGCACGGCGAATAATCTCGTCACCAGATAACAGTCCTTGACCTATTTGAATAGCGCCGCCGTTTTCACCGGGCTTGACCAGAAATAAGGCAGGAGTTGTCTCAACGCCTAGTTTTTTGCCCTGTCCATGATCGGTAATGAACTCCGGAAACGCTCCTCCCGGAAGAGGCAAACCATCAAGTGCGATCGGCAGAACTTTGAATCCGAATGCATTCATAAGGCCTTTCAAAACACCGGCTTCTTTGACGCAAAACTCGCAGGTGCTGTAATAGAAAAACCAAATGCCGGCTTGCTCAGCCAATTTCTTAGCTGCTTTTTGGGTGCCACGGTTTGACATATCGTCTTTGGCAAACGCCCCGAAAGTTGCAATCGGCCGCCTAGCGTTTTCATCAAGAACCGCATCCCTCATCATCAGCTTCTGAGATGCATCGGCAAATTTTTCAGCCTTATCCAGCATGACTCGCTGCAGGTACATATACGTCGATACGTTTTCAGCTGTTGGATCATCAATAGCTTTATCCCTAAATTTCTCCATGTTTTTCCGAAACCATTCCGAGGAAAGGGGCTTTGGATCTAATGGTTTCGCGAGCGTCCGTTCTTCTTTTTTCTCTGGCCTAGTTAGCGGCGGAGGCTCTTGGATGGGTTGTTCAACATCATTGACTTCTTCGGTCAAGGGATCTTCATACCAGAACCACCCCCTTTCCTTATTTTCGTAAAAGGGGGCATTGTCGGGTATTACGGAGATTTGTTCGCGACCATCTGAAACACCGAAAAAATTAGTTCCTTCACTTTCGCTACCATGTACATGCGTAATATGGCCGACTAGAGAGGCGGCCACCACATAAGGCAGGAGTCGATTTATCACGCGGTTGTGTCTGATAAGTTTTCGTCAGCACTCAAGGCATCGACAGGTAGGTTAGAAACGCCTGCTGAGCCTGACTGGCTTTTCTTTGCGGATTTTTTTTCAGGCGCTGGCAAGGAATCGCTTTCGTCAACATCTGTATCTTTTTCAATTGCCTCGATGATTTCGGTTTCAGATACAGCAATTTCTTCAGACGTTGAACCGCTTAAAGCATCCCTTGCAATTTCCCTAGCTCTTCTTTGTTCATAAAATCGATTCTTCACGCCCTCCATCAGCGCCCTGCAGCGTTGGTGAACATCAGTAAATTCTTTCTCGATTTCGGCCAAAGCTTGTCGCTTTTGCGTGTCATCCAACTGGCAAGCCAACCACAATGCTCTGAGTTTCTCTTCCAAATCCCGTGCCGCATTAAGCGTATTCAAAAAAAGCTTGGCAATCGGATCGATGATCGTTACGTTGACGCTTTCGTACTGGGCTTCGCCGACTTTAATGTTCGCCTTTTTGATGAGTTGGTCTGCGACAACGATTTTTTTCACAATGCTTTCATTTACATCTTTGATCATTGCGATCATTTCTTTTGTAATTTGTTGCTCAACATCGAAACCTTGGCCGTTACTACAATAGAACCTTGTCAAATAAGCCGCCCTTGATACTTCTCTGAACCTACGTCGATAGATTCTTAGCACAGTTTCAGAAAAGTTTGATTTTTCGTGAATCCTGCTATTCCGGCAATTTTGAATGAAGTTTCTTCTAAGAGCAGTTTCTCTGCTGAGTCGATTTTGAGTATTTTCCGCCATGGTATTTCTCTTGCTGAGTTATTAAGAATTAATGCTTATTCGCTATTCGTCTGATAATAGGATGTCTTCGATCGCTTCGGCTGTTGTCATGCCTCGATTGGTTCTTTCCGCGATCTTTTTGATATCGTTCGGATGAGTCGAATAGAGAAGTTTTGTGTACTTATCAACCATAAGACGACCGATTCCAACGCCATAACTGGTGACGAAAAATATTTCCGAATACTGTCCTGTTACCGTATGAACCGATTTAAGAAAGGTGTAGCCACCTTCTCCAATCATTAAGCGGTTTTGCCGTTTAATGGATTCAATCGTTTCTGGTTTTTGATACAGCAAGTACAGGTTTGCCGAGTTTTCTGCGATTGCGATGCCTGATGGCGAGCTGTAAAGGTCATTAAGCGATTGAGTGATCGTTATGGCCGCTCCGTTGTACTTCCGGAACCGACGGTAGCCCGTCTCAATGAACCGCGCGATATTGCCCTTCGCCAATAAATCCCAGGCTTCGTCAATGATCAGGATTTTTCTTTGATCACGATTACCGAGGTACATCGCCTGTTGAATTTGGTAAATCAAGATCAACAGTACGACCTGTTGCAGGTGACTCCTACCTTTCAGTTCTTCAAGCTCAAGACATGTCAGTGATTTATTAAAGTTCACGTTGTTCATGCCGTTAAAGAATCGACCGTATTCACCCTGAGTTGTAAAGGCAAATAGCTGATGCCCCATATCTACAACCCGCCGATCTTCATCTTCGAGCAATTTGTTCGCTACCAAATCAACGGTCATCGAGCTTTCATGTTCATCCCACAGTTCTTTGAGAATGGTTCTGAGTCGCGCAATCTGTAAATCCGACAACTTGTCTTCCATGGCCGCCATCGATACAATGATGCCAACCAGCATGTCGGCTTCTTCGTTGTAGTTTTTGATGATTTGGAATGGGTTCAGACAAATTTCACTATCCTCGCCAAACTCAACGAAGTCGCCTCCGATCATCTTTGTCAGTTTTTCGTATGACCGCCCGATGTCGATTACCCAGCACTTGGCGCCTGAGCTGATATACGACGTGATGATATCGTTCGTCAGGAACGATTTACCTGAACCTGACGCGGCAACAACACAGGTGTTGTAGTTCGTATTCGAATCGAATATATCCATATTCATGATCTGTCCGCCACGCGATATAAACGTCAATTGTGGCGTCCCAGTCCCACTCCAGTCGGCAACGATTGGCAAAAATTCAACTGCATGCTTTGAGCCGCAACGTTTATATCTTTGCAAAAATTTTACGGCTTGGAGATCGGCGCAAAAGGGTATCGAGTTGACCAGCATTGGAAGCGTAATAAACTTGTCTTCCTTCATGGCCCAGCCGATTTCACTGAAATAGGTTTGGGCCTCTGTTAGCCGTGTTTCGCTTTGCCCGAGTGAATCAGTGAATAAGCCAACGCATAATTTGATCTTGAGAATCCTGTCGCCGTCATTAATGGACTTAAACAAAAGATCTGAGCTCTCTTTTTTGAAGATCAATTTGGGGTTGAACTTCAGCATAGGACCGAATGCCTGGTAGTTGATTACGTTCCGCTCTTTATCCGCTTTTTGTTTCTCGACAGCATTGTCGGGAATGAAGATATTCAAGTTGATAAAAAAATTTCCGTGAATTCCTCGATTGCCAGTCAATGGATCGCCAATCATTCTTCGGATATTTTGCAGGCTCATCTGTGCCGGCAAGCGTCCAGGGGACAATATCCTAAGCCGCTTATCTCCTAACCAGACGCCGTTGGCATTTGTTTGCAACATGTCGTCATATTCGCTCAACTGCTCGTTGATTGGAGATATGTCATCGTAATAAGGCGCCGGCGAACGCCAGTTTGCGGACGGCCCCCAATGCAGAATTTGCCCAACCACGCGCAAGTACATTTCGGCATCGATGGTTTGCGGAAGAAACCCAGCCGATTTCAAGGTTTGTTCGAACGATAACCGGAGATCTTTTGCCGCAGAGATTTCATGCTGAGTTGGAAGCTGGTTCTTCTTTTCGAGAGGTACTTTGATGGTGAATATCGTCTTGTATTCTCGAATGAATGATTGAGCATGAAGACTAATCGCCTGGCTAGAACCATCGGTTAACATCTTCAATCGATTATTCATCGATTGTTTCAATGCTTCATCCTTGGTGTCTCGAATGTGCTTGATTTTGTCCAGGGTTGGCCGAATGTCTTGAGACCCCATCAACATTACTTGAATGAAGCTTTCTTTGGGATAGTCAAACGAAAACAGAACGTTTAGACGTTGAGTTATTGAGTCATCGCCACCAGGCAATGGCTTACAGATAAAACCAAATCCAATATATCCATCAGCCATTGTGAATAAAGACGTTTCTTCATCAAATGACTCGACTGGTACAAGCTCGCTCAGCGTATGACGCTTGAGTTGCTTTTCATATACAAATGCACCCACAAATTACTCCCCTTATTTTTGGCTACTGAATCCATTCTAGAGGGATGTATTTATTTGCATCTCGGTGAAAGGCGCTGTTTTTCGGCCTCTTTTGTTTCTTGTTGAGCTTTTGAAAAAAAGGCCGCTCACCAATGACAATGAGCGACCTTTCTGGGGGTACAACTAACAACAATTTACTGCTCTGCGCCCGCCGGTTAGAACGGGTGCTTCCGTTGGAGTTACACCAAAGCGGAAACAACACCGCTGATGACGGTTGGGCCGTAGTACAGAGCCAGCGCTCCACCGATGCCAACAACAACAGCAACGATAGATTGGTTGATGATGCCGGCAGACAAACCCACCATGAACATACCCAGAGCAATGATTTTGCCCAAGGTACCTTGAGTCCAGCCTACCAACAGAGTGTAGATGTCGTCGAATTCGGTACCGCCAGTACCAGCCATCGCGTCGGTAGACAAAAGGGCGGCAGCAGCCACGGCAGAAGCAACAACAGCTTTGTTAGCAAAAAGGGCTTTCAATTGTTTCATGATTTACAACTCCAAAAATATGCTTGATTAAGGTGGCCAGCTATTTGCAATTCGCCGACTGGGGTTCTGTTCCGGAACAAGTTCATTTTCTAGAAAAAATCAACTTTGTTTAAGCTCGAAAGATGTCAAAAATAGATGCTCTTTCGGTGGAGAATCTAAAGGCTATCTGTTTTACCCGCCTTTCGACCGAGCATAAAAAAACCGAACACGAGGTTCGGTTTTTTTGTTGAAGTGTTTCGTTATTTTCCTGATGTGGGTGTTTGAACCGATAAAGGAGATATCGCCGTTCCAGGCGATCGAAAACGATCCCCAAGATTCCATCGCCTGCTCTCAATTTCTGTGTACATATATCCGTCAGCGTGGAGATCGCCATCATCATCTTCCCAAGGCGCCATCCAAATACGCATCACCTTGGCCTGCGTTCTTATTGGAATCGATTGCTCGATACTTGGCACTGCCACCTGACTGGTTCCGTTCTGAATATGACCGGTGACGATTGCTTTTCCCGTCTCAGACTTATCGGATTCCGCTATCGTTTTTACGTAATCCGAAGACTCGGTGGCTTGATAAACCTGACGTGCTGACATACAGCGCACCCCATCAACACCACCTGGACAGGAAAAGTCTCCTTGTCCAATTCCTAAGAACGAACACCCATTTAAAAGCGCCGCAAACAAAGCCAAAAATATAGACTTGAAGTGTCGATTATCTACCATTGATTTCATCCTCAAGGTCTTTTTCCAATAATGTTTTGAATGATGGCACGCCACCTTTGAATGTGTTCTTTGATGGTAAAAAGATGAAAGGTACTCCCTGAATATCCAGCAATTTAGTGGCTACAACTGCTTTTTGCAGCGGTTTTAGATCACATGACCCTTCTTTACGAACCAGTGCTGGTAGTTTGGCATAATCCTTCGCAATCAACGCCTTCAAAGATTGCTCTTTATCTTGATTGCATATCAGCTTTTTGCTGATCTCAGCTGATTCCTTTCCGAGAACAGGGATCAAGACCAACTTGAATGAATACTCTTTACCCAACGGTTCAAGCTGAACAATAAGGTCGTGACAATAGTTGCATTGAGGGTCTACAAATATAGTCACCTCTTTCTTGCCTTTGCCTATGGCGAACGTAGATAGTTCATCTGGATTTAGGCCAATTTTCCTCAAGTCTACTTTGTCAATGCCTTTGGTATCTGATACTGATCCAATAACCTTTCCTTGCCACATATCAACTAGCTTGAAATTACCCGCAACGACAAAATGACCGTTATCCGTGATCAAGAACGTTCTTTCACCCGCCTTAACCATCGATAATCCCGTCACCGGTAATCGCTTCACTTCGTCGACGCTACGCATGATGTCTTTGACTTCTGCCGTCATTTCAGTGTCTGCTTTTGGTTTGTTAGGCTGAGCCGCATCTATCCCTACTGCATGTGCTTCTCCCCAAAACATAACCAGGGCAAACAAAACCGATGTCTTTTTCAACATTATTTTCTCCAAAATATTTAATTTAGCGTCGATAGCCGCCATAACTGCCTCCCATGTTGCCGCCCATACGAGAACCTAAATAACCGCCAACACCCTGTCCGCCACTACTGAGCATTCCGCTCATCATGTTTCCCATCATTTCGTTTCCATACATCTCATTATTTCCGCCCCCGTAACTTGAGCTCGCATTACGTGTATTTCCTGCCATGCCCGATCCCTGTTGGTTGGATTTTGATCTCGGTGACAACGACATACCGCGGATCATGATGAAGTCGATTTTTCTACCGGCATCAACTTCAATAATTGGGAAAATGTTTTTAGCCATTTCCAGATAATAATCCGCAATCTGCTCCGCAGCGCCTTTGACGCCACCCATTAGCGCTTGACCACCAATCATCTCTGGAGAAGGGTATTGAAATACCTGTTCCTGCCCAGGCGATACATTCGTATAGGCCTTAACTTTTTGCGGCGCAAACGCATTGGTAATACCGGATACAAAACCAGACAACAGTGAATTTGCAATGATTTGTCCGTTTTTGCTGACCAATCGACCTCTTACACCCGCTTTCCCGTCTTCGCCAACAGAGTATGCATCGATAGCTGTTTCAATGATTGCGCCATCTTTCTTCACACATGAAATACGCTCTGCACGCATATATGCACGTTCAGCACTCAGGTCACCGTAGCCACTGGCAATCAGGAAACACTCCCGAATATCCATCCTATATCGGTTTGGTAAAATTGCCTCATGCTTGACCCGCAATAGAGCTGGAAACGGATCATTGCGAGATTGGTTAGATGTAGGCGCATCAAGCCCCGTTACCAGGGTGCCGCTTAAAATACTGCCAGCCGGTAAGAACATATCCGGAACACCGTTTTTGCCTGACGGTTTTTTGATGTTCACATATTCAGTGATTCTTTTTTCCCCCTGTTTTTTGGCAGCACCGGCATCAGTGCTCGGGCCGCTTTTGGCATTTTTTTGTGCTTCTTCACCGGTACCAGTTACCACGCGAATTTTCGGGCCAGTTTCTGTCGGCGAAACATCGCCATTTGAGGCTGGAGGACCTTGTTGGCCTAACAAATCTGGCTGAGGAAGCTCTTTGCCTCCTTTTTTCCCGCGGCCCTTTCCATTTTCATTGCCCTGGTCATCCAGCGGCACACCGGGCAGCGGGATCTGGTTTTTCAGGCTTTCTTGTGCCGCGCTCATTTGCTGCATAAGATCTCCTGTCTGTTGCGCTAATCGCTCTGTTTTGCGATTCAGCTCGTCAGTTTGCATTTTTAGTGATTTTGACGCTTCTTGAATTTTTTGATCCTGGCGTTGAAACAGGGCTCGAATCTCAGAAAAATCCTCAGTCAGTTTTTTTATTCTTCCTGCCATGGCATCAATGGACACGTCACGCGGGCTTTTGCCGTTGAACAACGTGTATTCGACTTTCCTGGGTTTTTGAAGAAAGTTATTAGAAGTGTTATCCGATGTGGCCGAGATGAGAATTGCTGCCACAATGAACAATGCACCGCTCCCGCCGAATAACGTTAATTGCTTTCGCTTGGTAGGATCGAGCTTTTCATACCATTCGATGATTTTTTCCTTGGCGGTCTTCTTTTCAAGATCGATCATAATGATTCTCCAGAATTATTAGAGCAGGGCCGGTCTGATTTCTTCGCCACTTTTACCTTCTGGCAATCGTAATAGAAGATAAATCTCGGTTTTTTCTCCAGGCTCCAACCTAACCTTCGGCCATGCTGCAACCGCCATGGTGTTTTCGCTGGCACAGAATGACTCTTCAAACGTTGTTGCCAAAAGTCCATTGTTTTGCGCGATAAGCACAACGATTCTTGAGTCGTGGCCTGACAGTAATTGACCTGGCCAATAGGTCAAACCAGGGTCATGGCAAAAGGTCATCGCGCGCAATTCATCCGTCAAATCCTCTAGCGTGAATCCTTGAGGGATTTGTTGCTTGCCGAGATTTTGCATAATTGCTTTAACCTCTGTGATATAGGGCGAATCCTGTCTGAATAACCTGTCATTTCTGGACGCCCCTGCTTCATTTGCATTGGCTTTTGGATCGGCCTCGATTCGAATTTCTACCGGCATAACTAATTCTTGCGGTGATAGTTGTAGTGACGCCGCATTGCCAGACTCGGAGTCTGAAATAAACATGCTCACAGGAGAATCTGAGTCGCTAGCGATATAAATTGCTGAGCCGTCGACCTTTGTTTCAACATTGTCTACTGTTAATACTTTCGGTTCCGCATAAGGCGTAACGATTCTATTCAGCTTACCTTTAGCGATGATCACGTTTTCTGTTCGCCCCGGTTTTGGCTGGATCGAAATTCCTGATTGCAAGCCAAGATCGAGCCCTTTGGAGTTTCTCGATTCTTCCACTGTATTTTCCTGGGTTTTTTCAGGGGTTTTATCCAAAACCTTTGGTCTTTTTTTGGGTTTCGGCGAGGGTTTTGGCTCTTCCTGCGGAACTGGTGTCTGTTGATCCTGTAATAATGGCTGATCCATCGCCCCTTGTCGCGGTTGAAAGTGCATAGTGGGCGATATTTGACCGGTTGCCTGCTGGGCAACGGGATCGACTATCACCTGTGTCTTGTCATTGTCATACGCTCCCAAATCACCGGCTTCGCCATTTTGATAAGAAGTTAAGGACGATCCATCTGCAGCCTCGAAAGGCAATTCTGGAGGTGGTGGCGTATCGTTATTGGCATAAGCACTAGTGAATGCAATTAACATCATAGAGTTAATCATTAACTTCAATTTCATCATGGTTGGCTCCTATTTTTTTGTAATGCTTTTTGGCGTTCTTCTTCAGCTTTTTGCTTGGCCTCTTCTTTTTGAATAACGCTTATTAATTTCGGCATGCCTTCATATGAAGCCATTTGAGTAATAATCGGTGAATACTGTTTTACATCAATTTTGAATTCAAAGGTTTGTTCGGTTGCGTCAGATTTTCCTCCGGCACCCGTCATTCTATTTTTTCCGGTCACAAATACCTTATCTGTTTCAGGCTCATAAGTAACCCTGACAATATCAAAACTAGATGTAACCTTTTCTTGTTTTAAGGTATCCAGTTCCTGGGCAATCTGCTCAGTAACGAGAGCTCGAATTTCCCCTGTTACCATTCCGGCAAAAGAATCTAAGACGAAATCCGCATTCTCTGGCGTGACATTTCCAATGAGTGTTGCGGTATACATTGCCCAAGCTTTTTTATAGCCTTCCGACGCTTTATTCTTTGCTATCTCCGCCTTTTCCGACAATTCAGGCGGAATCAATATTACGGATGAGTCCTTTTTAAGCCATCCGATAATAGTCAGCAGATTCAAACCTACCAGACTGATAATAACTAATTTTAAAAATCGATTTGATGCCTGCAGGCTTAACCACGTTGAAGCAAAATTTTTATAGTTCATATCGTCCTCAAAAAAAACGACGAATAAATGAAAGCGGTAATGACGTTGGAAATGATTCTTTTGAACCCATGCCGCCATACCAATACATTGCATGAAGAAGGAAACCAGATGCTTGCCTGTCTTTGATTTTGCGATAAAACTTGATCCCAACAAGCCCCATCACCAGCAATACACCGAGATAACCCACCATAATCCCAGCCCCAAATGCTATTGCCAGAAGAATGAATTCATCGAACTCCCAAAATAATATTTGCTGTGGGTCATCTAAATAATTTGGTATATCTCGCATATCAATTACCTGTCATGGGTATTAGGTTTGCTCTGCGGTTTTGAGCTCGATGAATTTCTGTATCGTTCGGAAATTCAGGCGAAGTTTCGCCAAATCCTTTCGTAGATATTTTCGACTCACTTATTCCATGCTGAACTAGATAGCCCTTTACAGCTATGGCTCTTTTAACAGAAAGTATTTTGTTGTATTTTGCGGAACCTTTCGAGTCAGTGTGTCCTTCAATGCTGAGATGCATTAAGTTCGATGACTCGATCTTATGAATAAGATCATCAAGTTTTTTTGATTCTCCATCTGATATTGATGATTGATCAAGCTCAAATAAAACGGTTTCTTTTTTCGGAATATAGTTTTCCGAAAGCGCATTAAATGGATATGATTCAAATGTCGGCGTTACAGGCGCTGAAATCGTTTCTTTATGACCTGAAACAGTTAGCGCATGCTGAAATTCACTTGGGACAATCACCTGGTCTTTATCGCCTTGAATACTCCTGTAATCCAAATCTGAAACGATCGGAGGCAGGTAAGCTTTTATGGTAATTTTTTCGCAATTATCATCGCCAAACAAAGACTCAAATGGACATGTATCCGTTGTAGCACAACCCGATAAAATTAAGGCAATAGCCATTAAATGCGGTAATTTATTTGATTTTTTCATTAATTATTTTCTCGTAACGTTTTATTTTTCCCACGTAATCGATTCCTCTGGCATGGTTGGACGGAGAGTGGTAGTCGGATACCGTTCTAGTAATATTTCTGTTAGTTTTTAAATCTTTCAAATAATCCGCAGCTACCCTGATATTCGTTCTTGGGTCTAGCAGGTCAGTTTCGTTCTCAACTTTGTCAGCATGCCAATAGAGATTTACCTGCATGATTCCCACATCAACATTCCTAATTCCTTTTTTAATCAAATCGACCAAAGCCGCTTCGGCAGCCTGCCTGGAAGCGTACCGCCGCGGTCCGGCTTGAACACCTTCATTGCCTTTATTAACATTGAGAGTCCACGGCCAAGGTCTGAAACTGCCATCTGACCAGTGCATGCCGCTTTCGTGTACTGCTATTCCATACAGAGTCGCGACATTTATGCCTGCATACTTTGCTGCCTCACCCCAAAAGCTGTTTGCCAACGCGGTATCAGGGAAAGCTCTTTGAGAAACCAACAATGAGAACGCGAGAATAAGATGTTTTTTCATGCCGTCATCGTAAATGGTCACGAGAAAATGCATCATGGTGAAAGGCGCTGTATTTCGGCCTCTTTTGATTTTTAGCTGGGGCGCAGCGATACTGCGCCTGTGAAAAATGGTGGAGATGCTGCGACAGCAGAGCTGTAAAGGTAAAACAGGTTTGCTAATCCCGTGACCAGTGTGGCACGCTGCATGACCGCGATATCAATGCAGCCAGGAATATTCTTGCGGCTGGGCATAGCCGTCCAGCCGGGCGGAGCCAATCCATCCTTTCGGATGAGGTGTCAGTTATCCACAGAATCTGTGGATAACCCTGTTCATCATTAATCTCCTGGCTACGTGCTATCTGGTTATCACTCAGATTGGCCAATAAATAGACAGCTACATGTTGTCAATTAAATATTGTCTTTGAGCATCGATATCGGTTCCTTGGGTTTGCAAATTGATCCTATCAATAACACTATTCGTCTGAGTGTTAGGTAGGTCACCAACGGTTGAAAACTGGGTGCTGTACATTTCGTCTGCTTTAGCCCCGTCCAGTGGCATGACGTTTGCCACTTTCAACATATTGATCCATTCACCAAAATCCATTTTGTCAAAATCAAGTTGACTGATTTCCTCTATCGTTAATCCTTCGCAAATTGGCGCCAATGGCTCACCAAAATCATTGCCCATTTGTTTCCTGGCCTGCTCCTGAAACACCCTAGCAAAAGGGCTTGAAAAACAGCAGTAAACTTGCTTCTCGGCGACACAGCTGCCTAAGAATTTAGACGAACAATAGGTCCCGATCTCATCGGGTTTGGTACACATTTTTTGATTTTTATACATTTGAAGCTTTATTTCTTCTTCCGTACAAGCAAAAACCAACTGGACAACAAGTTTTGCTATTTGATAAATCGCATAAATGATTCCGACAACGGTTACGATTGAGGACAGTAATGATCCGGCCATTGAATAGGTTGTCGTTGCAGCCGCACCAGTACCGCTTACCGTTGCTGATAGCAATGTTGATGCAGCGGTTTCCCCGAATGTCGACGCAATCCATTCACCCAGCCATTGCACGACTTGTTGTTTTATCGCCTCAATCCCTAAATCAACGCCTATCTCCTCGCCTAACATCGAAACAACAGAATCGGACATCGATGTAAACGTATCGGTAATCGCCGTATAGGCTTCTGATATTAAACTGACGGGCGTTTCAAGGACTGTCCCGCTAGTTAGTACCTGCCAGGCACCGCTCTGACCAATGCCTTCCAGTCCATACGTATATATCTCTACAGAGGTGTCAGCTAAGCTCCAAGTGTTCTTTGCCAACCAGATGTAATCAATCCAACTGCCTCCTATTGGCATATTGCAGCAATCAACCGATCCAAGGATTGATAAATCCGCCATTTGGCATGTGTAAGCCTCTCCTGCAAATAGTTTGCATGCTCCTGCAAGCGGATCGCAAGACAGTTGTTTTTGAGACTCATTCAGAGTTTGCAGCGCGGTTGCTGCTTTGATGAAATCCTCATTTGATTCTTGCTTGGGATCAACGCACTCCCCACCCATGCACCGGATTTGCGCGTCACAAATGGTATTTTCACCGTTGTTTGTTGTGTCGCATGTCGAGGCACTGTCAGTTCCGCAGTCATAAGTGACAATAAAGTCTTTGCATGCCCCGGTAACTGGATCTATTAGCTCGTTACCGTTTGCGTCCTTCTCGCATTCTTCTTTGATGTAAGCACAGGAAGATAAAGATTCGCAGGTGTTATGTTCGTTAGTGTCGTAATTGTATTGCGGACAAACTTGGTAACCTTGGTAGTCTGTGTAACAGTCCAGAGATATCGTTCCCGGCGTTCTTGTCTCCGCTCTATTACAAATTGGGTTGGGAGGCATGACAGGAGCATCCGGCAAGATGTCCGTATTATTTGAAACGTATGTCGTGTAATTGTTCGGAGTGATGGTTACGGGGCCAACCACCATTGCATTTGTCGCATCGGAACACTGCCACCAATCCGTCGATGCCTGGTCATTCAACGAACCGGATGATACAAAGGTAGGTGCTGTTCCACCTAGTGGCCATGCGTTAAACAATCTCTCGCGGCATCCAGCAGGACTATCAATAAATTGTTCTTCGATATCGGGTTCCGCTTCTACTTTTATTCTCGCGTAACCCTCTCCATTTCCATCGACCCTGGTTTGTTGCACGAAGCTAATTAACGTATCAGCCGCAGCTTGCTTGAATGTTGATGTTATATCCAAGTCCGGATATTCATCCCAACTGGTCCCGTGTTCGCAGCCTCCCCAACCCGATTGCCCGGTAAAAATCAATGCACCATTCATCCATATTCGGGTCTCGTCGTCATATTTGACGCGATAAATTGTCACTCGCTTGATTTTGTCGGGTCTTAACACTCTAAACGAGACGGATTGCGTGTATGTGTCGCAATTACCTGGCCAATAGTTATCGCCGACTATCCCAAGATTGAGAAAGGTACAACCTATACCACAGCTCTCTATGTTTCCATCTCCTGAACCGAATCCCATTACAGGACTATAAGCAAGGGATCGGGTTACAGAACACTTTTCTGTCTTGAGAGATTTTTTACATTGTTTCAAGTCCTCGACGTGAATCGAACATGATTTTTCACCCCAATTTGTTGTTTTTTCACAGCCGCTGAACATATCGTCGATCAAGGGCGAGGTTCGAGACAAAACGTCATCCGATTGCTTCCAAATCGGATCGTTCAGCATGTTCGGCATTGCTGTATTGGCGCCCATGAGCGTTTGATACGCAGCGGCATGTTGTGTTGAGCCTGTACTTAAACTTTCGATGCTGCTATTAACATAGCTTCCTTGAGCGCCGGCATTTCCATAAGCTGCGGCTGCGGTATCCATTGATCCCGGCTGGATCTCTTGGAACATTTCGTTTTGTTCTATGGTTTGGCCTGAAACCAATCCATTTGTCAGGGTAATCTGACCGGTCGAGCCATTAACATTTGGAACAGTAAAGCCTGACAGGAGGGAGCCCCCCAATGCCTGGCCTTCAGCCGCCTGATCGAGAAAAGCATCTGCGAACACGGGAAATGGCACAAAGAATGTCGCTAGCGTCAATAAATAAAACGCTGCAATAGAATTATGAAATATGCACACAATCAGTATGTGTGCCATCGGTTTTTGGATTTTATCCATGGCTTCTATTTTTCAATGTAACTCAGGCAGCAATCGGTATAGCGCCAAATCAGGTAAACAAAATCTTCACCTGTGCCCGGTATGTTTCGCCACTCACCCCATTTGAATGGGGATTCCCCAATGTAGTGGCAACAGTTTTCACCGGGCACGACCTTTTCAACCATTTCTGGTTGTCCGTTTGCTCCAATAACTGTATTGCCATTTGCATCTTTCTTCTCAGTCAGCATTTTTTCGGCTTCCGCTTCAGTGACCGGAAACAACATGCTCATCTTGTATTGTTGCTTTGGGACCATGGGGTAGATCGTTCCGCTACATAAAGCGTCATTGCCATAAGTTTTATGGGCTAATCCTCGCCTGTGAAGTGCGGCCAATACCCTTGCCGACAATAAACTGGTGTCTCTAGGAGGCGAAGCATCGGATGCAATGTTTCCTACGAACGGATATAAGTTGCCCCAGCATCCAGCACACCACCATAAAGAAGTCATGGGCTGCGATGCAGTCGTTACGGTGCAGTCGACCGTGCAGGCCGCTACAGCCAGAGGATTAGCAAACACCACTGCTTCGGGATTGAGGAAAAAAGCCAATTCATCAATATTCCATGTCGGGTCCAATTCAGACATGTACATCATGTCCATACTTCTAAAACCGCCCGCATTGCAGCTATTTTGAACAAACAGATCCAGGATCATGTACAAGGGATAAGCCCAATAGTGATAGTTGTAAAAGGTCTTATCTGTTCCGTCGCCTTCCACCTCTTTATGCCCACCCCAAAGTCTTACGCCGTTGTTGAACGATATACCGCCAAGGGCTGGAGAACAGTAAGGCTTTCTAACGATTTCAATGAGTCTTGCTGGCAGCCATGCGCTAGCCGTCATGCCAATATTTGGAATACCGTTGTCGTCGCTACAGAAGCAAAAGCTTTCATCCGTCGCTCCATCCGGTATATCGTTATCCATGTCGAAAAGTGTCATGCCCAAAAGCCTGACGGGAAACAAACAACTCCAACAAATGCCGGTCATCATTTTCTTTCCCCAAATATCGGCATCAGGGCATAACAATTTCTCTGCTGAAATCGTATTGCTATCGGAAGTATTGATGGTTTCTTGCGCCAGGAGATGGCCTGAGAGCACCAAGCCAAATAGAGTCAATAATATTTTCTGACGCATTAATGAACCTCACCGCTTGCAAGTTCCTTGGCAACAACGTGATCGCCTTGACCTTCAATTACAGTTGGCAATACCTCTAACTTGAACCGGTCGACGATGCTTTTATTGAGCTTGTACAAAGGACCGTTCACGAAATTGCCGGTCTCGTTGTAATGGCTCCAGCCACGCTCCTTGTCGATTTTGGAAAACAGGTAAATGACTGGCTTACCCTTTTTGAGAATTTCGTCGCCGGCTTTTTTGGCGATTGCAACCTGTTTTTTACTGGTGGCATCAAATATGATGTAGGCGTGCCGCATTGACATCATTGCTTGCGGATTGATCCTGTCGCCTTTTTTGATAATTAATCGTCCGTCAGGATGGAAAATATCCTGCGTCGAAACGATTGTCATGTCGATAGTCCTTTCCCTGGTCTTTTCGGCCGGTCGTAAATTAAATTCGTCTTGTTTCTTCCAGAAATTGGCGATGGCTTCGGTTTTTTGTTTTTCCCAATCGACATTTGCCGCCCTGCGCTGTATTTCTTCAATCATGTCAGGCTCTAAAATGCCGTAAATTGGTCCCTTTTGGCCATGATCTCCAGGTTCTTGCTTGCTTAACCAATCGAATCCCGGTAAGCCACGAGCACTACGTGTTTTTCCTTCTGCATCGGTCTCGACTATTGTTGGTACTGCTGTAACATTGAATCTCGTAAACAATGTTGGATCGATGACAGCACCTGGGACTGGCTTTAATTTCTGCACAATCGGCAAAAGCTTTTTGGTGACTGACCCCGTGTTTTGGTCTTTCTCAACTCCTCGAAAAACCAGTATCGACTTGGTGGACGCTGCTTCTTCAGCCGCGGCTTTCATTTCATGCATCGGCATGCCGAACGAAACGAAAATCCAGCGTCCTTGCACAGCCTGAGCAAATGACCGCTTACCCATGTCAATATCGTTATCAGAACCTGGATTTGCGATCCGATTGCCTTCATTAAAAAGCTTTTCTAAAGGCGGACTTAAATGCATGGGTTTGGTTTTCAACCAATCGGGCAATTGTCGATTCATATTGGGCTGCTGTTGTTTAAGGATTTCCTTTAGAAAAAAATCGTCTTCTCCCGCCATAACGGAAGAAGACGACAGGTGCAGCACCAATGCTGCCAGGAAGCAACTAGAAAATTGGGTACGCGCGACCAATGACATCTTTTTCATCTACCAGTCCAAGAAGGTTATAACGAGAATCGAGGCTGTATTCATGATCACCGGCCACGAAGTATTTACCCAATTGGATCGTATTTTTCCCATCATGCAACTCATCATTTGGAAATAATTTCTTGAGGCTAAGACCTACTTCTTTACCGACAAGCGTCCGGTCGCCCACGGTGAAATCCCGGCCTTTCTTAGTAACAATGTTGCCTGGACCAGCGAGCAGGCGTTTAGTGAAGATATATCCATCTGGATAGGGATCGCCGTTGTGCCATTTGAATGCTATAAAGCCCCCGGTTTCGACATTTTTATCAAGACAAATCAGGAATAGCGTGTAAGGCAGGCTAGGCGTTTGATTGATAGCCAAACGGTAGTTGGCGTGTATTACTGCATACAATGAAATCAACAATAACCAAGTAATCAAATGCGACTTAAGGTGGTTGACTAAAATATGACCGAATGTCTTTGTTCGTTCGATAAAGACATTCAGCGTTAACGGTTCGTCACTATTCAATGTTGACATAAGCTTCCTCTGGAGCAGTCAGCACTGACTGTGCGTCGAGAATGACCACGCCGCGTTGGATTAACTCTTCAGTCGATGATTTAACTTTCGTCATAAGAGCTTTGGCATCGTCTTCGGTTTGGGCCTGGTTTTTCTCTACGGCTTTCTTGACTAAGGCTTGCACGTCGACTATTGCGATTTGCGCCGGCACTGGTGAAAAAGAGGCGGCGTAGTAGCCGCCCAAAGCACCAGAGAGGACACAAGAAAACAATAAAACCAACATTTTCAGTGGGGTTAAAGAAATCATGCGTCCAACCCATGTATGCGTGCGAATTCAGAAAGGCCGCCTTCAACCCCGCGACCAACCGCTTTAAATTTCCAGTCACCCTGATAGCGGTAGATTTCCCCAAAAATCATTGATGTGTAAGTTGCCGTATCTCCCTCTTCACTAAGGTCGTAACGTGTAACTTCTTCATGGGTATCTTTATTGACCAGTCGAACAAATGCATTGAGGACTTGGCCAAAGTTTTGTTTGAGTTTGTCGGCATCGTGAATGGATACGAAGATAATCAGTTTTTGAATTTCAGCTGGCACTTTATCCAGGAAGACATGAATGGACTCATCGTCGCCATCCCCAGAACCTGTTCTGTTATCACCCGCATGATTCACCGAACCGCAAAGTGACTTCTTGTTGTTATAAAAAATGAGATCTTTCTCATTTTTAGCCTTCTCGCTGGATCCCACCATTAGAATGGAGGCATCTAAATCAAAGGTTTCCTGGTCACTCTCTCTAACATCCCAGCCAAGGCCGACGATGATGTTTTTTAATGAAGAGTCCGTTTTTGACAGATTGATATTACCGCCTTTGGTCAAACTTAAAGCCATTTTTTACCCCTATGAGTTGGTTAAGAAATGTTGTGAAGGTTGGGATAACGCTGCTTGAGCGATTCCGGAGCAACAAGCAATGCCTGTTGTTTGTTGTATGAATTTGAGGACCAGAGAGATAGGCCAATCAAGACGGCGCCGGTAACTCCTGTTATCACTTCTGGTATCTCATGAACGATGCTGGCCAGCATGAGCATTGCCAATGCGAGAATGGCGTAATGGGCGCCGTGTTCGAGGTAGATGTATTGATCGAGTACGCCTTTTTTGACCAGGTAAATGGTCAGTGATCTAACGTATAGAGCTCCAATCCCCAAGCCAAGCGTGATGATTTGGATTTCTTGAGATATTGCGAAAGCCCCAATGACACCATCGAAGGAAAATGAGGCGTCGAGCAATTCAAGATACAAAAACGCAATGAGTCCACCTCGTTTGGCGGTTTGCGTGATTGACATTTGATCTTCGGAAACCGCAAACAGACTGTCCAAACTGCTCACGAATCCGTAAAGAAATATACCCCAAATACCACCGATCAAAACCGATGCCTTGATTTCAGAAGGTACTGTGGCGCTAATGATCAATAGGCAAGCGAGCGAGATTGTCGTGTTTACTGCATCGATTTTGCCCAGCGATTGAAGACGTTTTTCGATGGCCCCGATCCATAAGACATCACGCGTCTCGTCAAACATGAAGGACAATCCGACCATCAACAGAAACATACCGCCGAGCGACGCGATCATCGGATGAGCCTGATGTAAGTGGTGCGTGTACTGCTCGGGTGAATTTATCACCAGCAAAATCACATCATGAGAACTTAATCCTGTTGCAAATGACACCACCATGACTGGAAAAACCAGGCGCATGCCAAATACGGCAATCAACATGCCCCATGTAAGGAAACGCTTCTGCCATATCGGTTCCATGTTTTTTAGCACACCGGCATTCACGACGGCGTTATCAACCGAGAGGCTTATTTCCAGTATCGCCAGCACTAAGACTAGAAAAGCATCTTTTATCCCATCTGTTACAAAAACCGCGATCAAGACCAGCGTCAAGATAGCGTGCGAACCATAAAAACTACGCACGTTTGTCTCCCTTGTGAACCAATTTGACGCTCAACAGTTCTGGTGGAAAAGACCTTGAAGTGTAGGTTTTGAACGCTTTTAGTGCTTGATCGTTATCAGACTTTGCATTTATTTCTCCGGCCTGGGACGGGTTGGCCAAAGCCATACAAAGAGCAAGAGCACAGGTTATTAATTGTTTTCTCATCAATTTTTCTTCCGGTTAACGTTGAAAAAATCTTACGAGAAACAGCTTTTTTCCATCGGCACAAAAGACGCTGTTTTTCGGCCTCTTTCGATTTTTGAGCGTTCGTTGACCCTAAATGCGTGATATCTCTGGAGGGTGTAGAGAGGACGAATTGACCACAATCGGTTCTTGAATTGGAGCGGCGCCTGTGTAGATCAATATTTACATATTTCGTCAACAAGGTTTTTTGATTACATAATTTTTGGAGTGACTAGCATTTGGGATGTGTGACCCTACATACCTTGCGCATCATGGCTTGCGCGGGTTATTGCCCTTTTGGGTGATTTTTCGCGCTATGGCATTTTTAATGCCTCAGCCAAAATTCACCCAAAAAAATAATATGGAGATGTGATTAAAATTATGAATCTTGTTAACGATGATTTAAAAGCTATTAACTTCCAATTTTTGATGCTGGCCAGGGAATGCGCCCGGCATAATCCCATGGAGGCTATTTGGAGGTTTAATCTTAATGACATAGAAATCGAGAAAATTGCCAGCATGACGCTGGAAGAAATCAAAAGCCTGTCTGAATGCGGCAGGGCTGTCTTTAGAATGCCGTCCGTCATGCCAGCGCCGCACGGTATTACATCAAGTATAGCCGCAGCCTTATTACCAATTGCGTCGCTCGCACAGGCTTAAAGGGGGCTAAGTGATAACGGAATCTCACTTGCGGCTTACACCCAAAGAGACAGACATTTTAGGTCTAAAACGCAAATTAGATCTGGCAAAAGGCATCATTGAAAAAGGGGGGCGACCTTCGATTGTGAGAGCTGTTTGCCAGATATCAAAAGCATCCGCTCTTCAATTCCATAAAGAGATCCATGGACAAGGGCCCTCAGCCGGTCTATTGCCCTATGATCCTGACTGGATAGTCAAAGCGCCGCAAAATTGCCTACATGCTTCAATTTATTTCAATGTTTTTCAAACGATTTCCCAAAAGGCGATCAATGGCGAGAAACAAGATATTTCGTCTATCGGCAAAGTCGGGAACAAGGAAACTAACAGCCTCGACCCCAAAAAAAATACCGAAAACGAAACCGCAAAACATGCAACAAAAGGCGAAATCTTCCTTGCTTCCTATATGCTCTATGAGCAAATTATTGGGGGCAATCCTAAGATACTAAATATCAATCGGGCTTGGCACATTGGACAGCAGATTGCCATGGCTTACATAGGTGGAATTAGCTGCGCCCGATGCAATTCGTCATATGTTTCCATTCGAGATTACCCAGAGCTTTATAAACTTTGTCCACTATGCGACTCAATTACTGATTCAAGTGGGCGTCAAAAATGGAAAACGCCTAACCTGAACGTTAACAAGAAAAACGCTAACGATATATTTTCAAAATATACGTTTCATTCGGAGGCGTTGTGATTTTGTTAAAGAAGTTATATAGACGAAAAATGCTTAATTCGGAAGGATCTGATCTTTCCCGGGTCGTTACTGAACGATTGTTGACTTCTGATCAGATTTGTCGAGTAGATTTCGATTCAATCGCTAAAGTAACAGTAGTTTTCTTTCAAGATTTTTTGTTCCCGCTGGTTCTTGAGTTTGGGAGCGAAACCATAAAAAGCAGGGTTCATTTGATGAATTTGTCAGATGACCATCATTTGGCTTACGAAGAAGCGCTTTTAAAGTCCTTCCAATATTTGGACAGGGTTGTAGCTCGGGACAGCAAAACATTTGGCGACATATCGGATATCACTTGTGATTTACTTATTAAGGCCAGGGAGTTATCACGCCGTGATCCATCTGCTGCTCATATTATTTTTGGGTTGGGGTCTGGAATGATTGAGTCCCTTGCGAATATGGATATTGAACAAATTCGTCGAATTTCGTCTTCTGGCGTTATTTGTTTTGAACCACGATTTACTACCGAGTTCGCATCGAAACTGGCTGCCTTACAAGGAGATGAGATCGACGTATTTTTGAATGTCATCGGTAGTATAGACATGGAAGGGGTCTATGAGTCTGAATATCATTGAGCGATATGCTACCGCTATTGAGCTTTTGTCGCTTGAGGCAAGAATTAACATCATCTCTGATGAGACAGGATTGTCGCCTAAGATTCTACGCAAAGCATTTGTCGATATGCACAAACGATCCCCACCGAGAGGACCGTTAAAGTTCAACTCGAATTTTATCTATAAGAGTTTTACAAGAACGAAGCAAGCCACTGTATTTGTTTTTTATTTTCGTATTGAAATCCATGATGACTTTATTCAGCGATGTATTAACGCATATCGCCGATACGAGACATATATCTTGACTGTTTATAAAGTCAGACCAATTTTCGATTTTTCTGATTCTTGGATGATTGCAAAATGGTCAGAGTGTGGGATTTTAAAGCTGGTGCGATGTGGCCATTGTCGAAGCGCCAAACTGATTAATAATGAACTGCAGCAGAATGTGTGCTGTATTTGTAAATATTGAGTGAAGTCCTTTTCATGAAAGTCTCTACTTATTTCGCTTTGATGGCAGAATTCATTACGGCACATATTCCTTAACGGGTTAGCAGTCAAATGTACGCCATGGCTTCGTTGGTACCGAGGCTATGGCTACACATCTTGATCAAAATCTAGACGACGCTAAAAAAACCTAGGAAAAAATTAACAATTGAGCTGAAACCTTTGCAACTTTGAGTGACAATATGACCGTGCTAGTACCCCTAGAACAGTGGAACGCAATAAAATTCGGAGGGCGCTATACACCCAATACCTTGCGCACCTGGGCGAGAAATGGCTATATCAAGCCCCCCGCCCAGAAAGTAGGTAGAGATTGGCTGGTGCAAAGAGATGCTATCTTCCAGAAACCACAAAAATCCATTGAAATCCCAAGCAATGTTGATACAGGTATATCGCCTGTGGACCCATTGGTTTTAGCTATTTTGAGTAAATAGGTATTAAGATTATGGCGCCTCGTCGCAGATCGTCAACGAATCGAGATTTAAACAAGATACCAAACCTCTACCGCAAAGTAGACAAGCGAACAGGAAATCTATCTTTCCAGTACAAGGACCCTCGAAATGGAAAGTTCTGGGGACTCGGCGCAGACGAAGAAACAGCTAAAAATCGCGCAAAACAACTCAATGCGGCAATTTATGCACAACTAGCGCAAATCACGCCAGATAACATCATGGCTGAGCAGCCTCGCATCAAATCCGCGGGTATACCCTTCAATAAATGGGTCGATGAATACCTGAAAATCACCAACGACCGTTTGCAGTCTGGAGAGATTAAACCAAACACTTACCGAACGCGAATCCATCTAGTCAAACGTTTAGGCGAGATTTTCGGCAATAAAGGAATAAAGGGAATCACAGTTAAGGAAATTGTAACTAATTTGGATGCGTATCGCGCCGCTGGCAAAGAGCGTATGGCGCAGTCATTACGCTCCACACTAATCGATGTTTTTGCGGAAGCAATACAAGCCGGAGAATTAGATTCCAACCCCGCAACTATGACAAAGAATAAAGCCGTACGCGTGAAACGCGCTAGGTTGACGTTCGAAACTTGGCAAACTATTTTTGATTCCGCAGAATCACTTCAACCCTGGGTGCAAAATTCCATGCTGCTGGCGATTATTACAGGGCAACGCCTGGAGGATATTGCTCTTGCACGCTTCAAACGCGGTTCTGACTGGGAGCCAGCATTTTCGGCATTCATTCAGAAAAAGCCATACTCGATCAAACCTTATGCGTTCATAGATGGCGACTTCTTACATGTGCCCCAACAAAAGACACGAACGCTGATCAAAATACCATTAGCTCTTCGTTTGGAATGTATTGATGCTAGCTTGGGAGATGTCGTCACAAGGTGCCGAAAGCATGCCCTTTCTCAGTACCTTGTTCATCACACCCGACGCGGAGTAAATCAAGAAATTGGTGATCCTGTTCATCTTAATACAGTGAGTAAAGGATTCAAGAAAGCGCGTGTGAAATCAAGACTGACGTGGGATGGATCTCCGCCGACATTTCATGAACAGCGCTCACTTGCTGAGCGGTTATATCGTGACCAAGGCTTAGATACGCAGCGTCTACTTGGTCACAAATCCTCAAAAATGACTGACCTATATCATGATTCCAGAGGTGCGGAATGGCTTGAAATAGCTATCAAATAGAATGAATATTTTGGAGTAATTTTGGGGGCATTTTGGGGAATGACGCAACACATTGACTTATAAGATGTTTTTTTCATGCTCGTATACTGCCCATGCAGACAAAAAGAACTTTGATTTTTTTCATAGTGTTACCAAATTTAAAAAAATTGCTCCATTATATTACGCGGCAACCGGGGAAGATATGACCAAGACTGGCGATAATCAGAAATTCGCCTATTCACTCCCGGCGTCGCCGGCTAAATGAACATCATCAATGAACAGACAATGCGCAGTCTTTTTTTAAATAGCGGATTGATAAAGCCGGTCGATTTTCGCCAACAGCTCGGCATATTCCGGCGATTCCGGGCGCGCGTAATTCAGGTTCTTGAATAACCCGGTCAGGCGCGTAAAGTAATCGCGCGCATCATCCTGGCTGGCAAACCGGTAATCCGCGCTGACCAGATCGATGATTTTTCGAAAATTATCCCGCTGCCGCTTGATCGGCACGGCCACATCGACTTCGTCGAACGCATCCTGCTGCAGATACACCATATCCAGGAATTGAGCCTCCTGGTAGAGCACAAAATCGTCCAGCGTGATGCCCTCCTCGCCGGCGACCTGTATCATCTGATAGACATTGTCGCCCCGCTTCAGCAAGGCCAGCATGGCCAACACACTCTCCGTCCATCTCTCGCCCATGTGCTCTTCATACCAGGGTTTTAGCTGGTCCGGATAGCGCGACCAGGACAATAACGGATCGACGGCCGGATAAAAGCGTTTATAGGCCCTGTCGGCGCTGAGCCCCAGAAAGGTTTTGACCGTGCCCAGCGTGGACTGCGTCACCGGCTCCTCAAAGTTGCCTCCGGCCGGCGATACCGTGCCGATCATGGTCAAACTGCCGGTCGAACCGTCCTGGTTCAGAATGACGCCGGCCCGTTCATAAATATTCTTGATGGCCGAATCCAGGTAAGCCGGAAACGCTTCCTCGCCCGGAATTTCTTCCAGCCGCCCCGAGGTTTCGCGCATGGCTTGCGCCCAGCGGGATGTCGAATCGGCCAGCAGCAAGACATTCAACCCCATCTGCCGGTAATACTCGCCCAGCGTGATGCCGGTATAAATGGAGGCCTCGCGCGCCGCGACCGGCATGGACGAGGTGTTGCAGACAATCACGGTCCGATCCATCAATGAGCCGCCGCCTCTGGGATCGGACAACTGCGGAAACTCGGTGATCGTTTCGACGATTTCGCCCGCCCTCTCGCCGCAGGCCACGATGATGACGATATCGACTTCTGAATTCCGCGAGATCAGATTCTGGAGCACTGTCTTGCCGGCGCCGAAAGGCCCCGGAATACAACCGGTGCCTCCTTTGGCAATCGGAAAAAAAGTATCGATCAGACGCAGATGCGTGATCAGCGGTTCAACCGGATATTGCTGCGTTACCACGCTGCTTTTTATCAATTTCTGGGGTATGGGCCTGCGCACCGGCCAGCGCTGCTTCAGGGTGATAGCGCGCTCCTTGCCGTTTGCCAGCTGTATAACCGCGACAGCATCGTTGACCGTGACCGCACCTTCCTGTATCCAGATGACTTTAACCAGCCCCGCCACGTCAAACGGCACCATGATTTTATGGATAAAACCGCGCTCCGGCACCGTGCCAATCACGGCGCTGGCAGGCAGCATCGCACCGACCTGAACGGTCGGCGTAAAAGCCCATTTGGCATTGACATCGAGCGCCGGCAGATCGACGCCCCGCGGCAGGAAATAGCCGAATTCCGCCGCCAATTGATCCAGGGGATTTTGCAGGCCGTCATATACCTGTCCCAACAGGCCCGGCCCCAGCTCCACCGACAGCATCTCGCCGCTTTGCTCGACAAAATCACCGACACCGATGCCGGCGGTGCTCTCATAAACCTGCGCATCGGCCTTTTTGCCGTGTATCCTCAGAACTTCCGCTTTCAGGCGCTCGGCATGCCGGGACTCGCTTCGGCTCGGATGTATGTAGATGACCTCATTCTTTGTCAGCGGAAAATCCGCGCCCTCCACGGTTTCGATAGACACGATATCATCCTGAACCGCGATGATCCGGGCTGTAGTTACATTTTCACGACTCATATTCTTCCAAAATCCAGCATAAAGTCCTGGAGCTCCGCATCAACCAATTGATCAAAGCGCTCGATGGCATTCGCGGCATTGTAGTTAGCCCACCGATTGATCACATTCCAGCGCAGGACATAGATCACCACGGCCGGAAAATCGAAATAATGCTGACTGCCTTCTCGGGCGCAGTGCTGCCAGACCAGGTTCAGCAGCAGCTTTTCCAGTTCATAGCTTTTATTTTGCGCCACCAGCTCCCGCGCCTGCGGCAGCCAGGGCAACAGATGAGCGATACCGAAATCAGGTTCATGCCAGTTCCTGGCGATAAAGAACGGCCATTTGCCAAACCCCGCAAAGGTATTTTTCTCCGGCGCCGGCATGCCGGCATGCCTTTTTCTGAGCGCCGAGACCAAGGTTCTTAATTCCAGCCGCCAGCGGATCAAATTTTTCAGAAAGTCATCATTGATCAATTCCAGCATTTCATGGCTTTTTCTGACGATCTCCTCGTCGGTCCCCATTCCGACATGCGACCAGTGCAGTAACGTTTCGATACGCTGTAAGTCTTCGGCATCGCGGGCATCCAGCAAGGCCAGGCGTTTATCGAGCTGAATACGTGAGACGGGCGTCTGCGTGGTCGATAACAGATCCGGTGCGTGCGGAGGCAGACTTGCCAGCAGCATGGTGTATTTAAAACGCTCGGAGATCACTTGACGATACCCTGCAACAAGGCCCGAAAGCGCGGCTGAACATGTTCCAGCAATAACGCCGCTACCGTCTGATCCGAGAAATCGATCACAATATTGTCATCCTCAAGCTTGATCAGCAGGCCGCCGTCCAAATCACCGGACACCTCGAATTTTACGCCCCCGCGCAAAAGCTCGGCAGCTATCGAGGCCGTAAACTGCGTTAAAGCGCCCTCCCTGAGCTCTTCCGGATTCCGGCGCAGTTCCTCGACGCCGATCACATCCTCGGGCAACTGAATAACCACCTGCCGGTTATCATCGATGCCTGTTTGATCGCGGACGCGTCCCGCCAGGGCCAGGATCAGTTTTTCAAGAAAATCCTCCTGCGTCATTTGCTTGCCGACCACACGCGTGACTTCCCGGCTGAAGCTGCCCAACAACGTGTCCCGCAGCCGCAGGAACACGTCCCTGGCCGCCAGTTTTAACGCATCCTCGCCGGCCGCTTTCAAGGCCTCGGCCTCGGCCCTGGCGTTATTGATAATCAATTGTGCCTCAAGCTCCGCCTCGTCGATAATCCATTCGGCTCTTTTTTGCGCGTCGGTGACGATGCTTTCGGCCTTTTCCTGGCCGGCGGCAATGCCCTGCTCTTTCAACCGGTTGATCAACGCCTCAACACCCGATGAGACGAAAGGCAACTTTTCATTGTTCATGAATCAATACCATCAAGTCTGCGGAATGCCGCCGGCCAGAACCAGGGCGAATATAAAGGCGAAAACGGCAAAGCCTTCAACAATCGAAGCCGGCGCGATGGACAACCCGAAAACCTCGGGCTTGGCTTTGACCGCATGAATGGCCGAAGCGCAGCACTGCCCCTGATAGATGGCACTCAGCATCAATGCCAGCCCGGACAGGATACCAATCGCAAAAATACTCGGGGCGATTTCGGCCGTAATGGTCCGGTTCAGTGTAAACATGATGACAATGCCATAAACGACCTGAGAGGAAGGCATGGCCGAGACCCCGACATAACGCCCATAGCCGCCTTCGGAATCCAGCATGGCGCCGATGGCGGCCTGTCCGGCAATCGTGCAGCCGATCATACTGCCGATCGCACCCAGCGCCATGGGAGCAAACAAGCCCATCCAGCCCAGAAAAATAACGATGAATTCAGTCATTACCTACTCCTTTTTTAGAAAACGGCTTGAACGGATAGCCTTCATCAGAGACGCTCCACTTGTAAAATTCGATATAGTTCAGCCTTAAACCATGTACGACGCCGCTCATCACGCACAGCGCCAGATTCAGGACATGTCCGACCAACAGAACCAGAATGCTTAACAGCAGTCCCGCACCCGGTACCGCATGATAAATCTGCTCGGCGAACTGGTTAAACGTCAAGGCCAGCGAGGCTCCCGCCAGGCCCAGGGCGAACAGGCGCATGTAGCTCAGCACATTGCCGAATATTTCAGTCAGCCCGGTCAGGCTTTTAAAACCGTCCAGGATAACCCATAACCAGTCTCGAGGCTTAACGACTGTGCGCTCGCTACTGAACATCAGCAAAAACAGACAACCGACCGCCAGGGCGCCATAGCCCAGTTGCTGAATTAAATGCTGGTGCGGACCAGAGACCTGCCAGATCATAAAGCCGCCGATGACAATGGCCAGCCATCCCACAGGCACAAATGCCGTTTTTTTGCCCCAGCGATGATAGGCCATCACGCCATTGGCCAGCGCGATATGGGCGACGCCGACAAAAATTGACAGGCGCATCATCGCGTCGAAATCATTGATGTCCAGTAATTTCAGTGTTTCCAAGGGGCTGTCGGGCGCTGGGCCATAGCCGAAATAACTGCCTATCATGACGCCCCAGACCAGCGATGCCGCCAGCGTGACCATAGACAGCATGCGCAGGCGCAAGCCCTTTCTTGACTGCCCCAAAGCCCGCCATTTGCCGGCCAGCAACAGCATGAACAACGCCGCGTACCCGGCATCGGACAGGATCATGGCAAAAAACAGCGCGAACGAGAAAAACACGGCCACGGACGGGTCCCAGCCAAAATAGCCCGGCGTTTGGTAAAAATGTACGATGTCCTCGCCGCTTGCCAGTTTTTCGGGATTTTTCAATAGCGTCGGCGGCGTATCGCCCGCCTCGGGGTCTGAGATCATCAACGCCAACCGGTGCTGCTTGGCAAACCGTTCAAAAACGGCGAGCTGCTCCTCGGGAGCCCAGGCCTGAATCATGAAAAGAGCATCACTATCGAGCGTGAGCGAATGGGCCAGCCATAATTCGCACCGGTTCGCGGTCTCGGCAAGATTGACTTCAAGCAATGCTATCCAGCGCGTCAGGGATTCTCTTTCGGCCTGCAGATCCTGGAGTGTCAGTTCGATCTGGTTGAGTTCGTCTTTTAACCGGGACAACGGCACCTTGCCGGTATGCGTTCTGGCCACGGGCATGCTTGAGGCCGGCGGCTCCTGCCCGGCAATCACGACCACATAGCTGTATAAATTATCCTTGTGCACCACCTGCCAGGTCAGATCAACGGCCCACATCTGTTTCATGAGGCGCTCCGGAACGATATAAAACCAGAGATTCAGCCCTCGCAGTCCGTCTTCAGGCAGCCTGAAATCGCCCCAGGGTTCGATTTCCTTGATCCGTTTCTGCAACGCATCACGCTTATCGGACAGCGTTCGCATACCGCTTTGGATAGTCAGCACCGCATTGATCACGCCATCCAGATCAAAATCCTTTGTATTGTGCACCTGATGGCGTTTATTGGCGCAACGCTTTAAATACTTCAGCGCCTTGCCGGCGTTTTCGGCCTGTCTTGACTGCGCAAGTTCGGCCGGCGTCAAACCGTCCTCCTTGAGCGGGATAAGATGAGTGCCGCCCAGCTGCTGCAGCTTTTCCAGAACAGTCGATTTTTCGCTGATCAATCCGCAGAAAGTCAGTTTTTTTAACTTGACGATGGCCATTAGTGCTGACGTTTTTGCTTGGTGATTTTGGCTCTGACGACGCCGGCCCGTTCCGTATCGGACAAGGAAATCCGTATTCTTTTTATATTTTGCTCCGCCTTGGGAATCAAGACCTTATCAAACAGATTAACGCGTTGAGTGACTTTTTTAACGGCGGTGTCCAGCGTATCCAGACGTCGCCGGCCGACCTGATATTTGACCTTGAGCTCCATCATGCGTTTTAGCTGAATAACCGCCGCATCCACCCAATGCGGCTTGGCATAGGTGGAATAGGGTTGGACATGGATATCGATATGCTCAAGCACCGGCACATGAATGCCGACGATATTCTCCTCGCTGACCTTGATGGAGGAGACCGTGACCAGGCCCTGCAAACCGACCTGGGTCTCGGCGAGCATGGGCAGTTCCCGGAGCACAAACTCACGGCACTGCCGTATCATCCGCTCGGTTTCGGCCTGGCTTGCCGCCGCCCTGTAGCGTTCGGCCAGCAACTGCCGACGCTTTAGATCCAGCGATGGCAGGTACTGCCTATAGCGCTTGAGCTGCGCGCTCTCCTTGTGCAGCGCGGTTTTACTGAGCGACAGCCTGGCCATGCCTATCCTTCGGGAAATATTTATCGATCAACCCCTGCTTCATCAACAGCTGGTCTTCGGTAAAACACTCGGCCAGGGTCTGCCAGCTTAGATCCAGCGCCTCTTCCAGCGTCATGGAGACATTGATGTCCATGAACCGCTCGCGGAACAGCTTGCCGAACTTCAGCAACTTCTCATCAAAAGACGACAGATCGAACGCCATGGCCTGTTTTTGTTCGGCCTCGTTGGCGGCCGAATAAAAACGGATCATTGTATTCATGATCTGTGCATGGTCCTCGCGGGTAACTTTGCCGATCACATGCTGTTTCAGCCGCGAAAGCGATCCGAACGGATCAAGCATGGCGTTGTGCAGATAAAACTGGCCCTCGGTAATATAGCCGGTATTGTCCGGCACCGGGTGCGTCACATCGTCGCCCGGCATGGTTGTCACGGTCAGTATCGTCACCGTGCCCGCGCCCTTGTAATCGCAGGCTTTTTCATAACGCCGGGCCAGTTGCGAATAGAGATCGCCGGTGTAGCCGCGGTTGGACGGCACATGTTCCATCGACACGCCGACTTCTTTCAGGGCATCGGCATAGGCGGTCATATCGGTCATCAGCACCAGCACGCGTTTGCCCTCTTCCACCGCGAAGCGTTCGGCGACGGCCAAGGCCATGTCCGGCACCAGCAGGCGCTCGACGATAGGATCGGAAGCCATGTTGCAATACATGACCGTGCGGGCGAAAACACCGGCCTGTTCAAACCGGGTCTTGAAAAAATGGTAATCGTCGAAAATCAGCCCCAACCCCGCGAACACAACGATATCGGCATCGGCCTGAATGCCGATGCGCGCCAGAAACGGGTTGAAAGGTTCGCCCGAGATGGAAAAAATAGGGATTTTCTGGCTTTCAACCAGACAATTGAACAAATCGATCATCGGCACGTTGGTGCGCATCATTTTGGAAGCCAGCACGCGCTTCATCGGATTGACCGAAGGCCCGCCGATGCCGACTTTAGGGTCCGGCTCCAGCTGGGAGCCGCCGTCCATGGGTTTGCCCGTGCCGGTAAAAATACGCCCCAGAATGTTCGGTGAATATGTCACCCGCATCGCATGTCCCAGAAAACGCACGGAAGCCGCCGTGGAAATGCCCTGTGTGCCTGAAAATACCTGCAAGGATACCCGATTGCCGTCGATCTTGATGACCTGGGCCAGGGATTGGGTGCCGTTATTATCCTCAATCAGGGCCAGATCGCCAAAGCGTGTACTGATATCTTGTTTTTCCGTAGCGGCATGCACGGTAATAATATTGCCGACAATGGCAATAATATTATGATGTCTGACCATGCGTTCAATCACGGGTAACTCCAAAGCTAAGGGCAATGACAGGATTATACCGCAAGCGCGAACGGCTTGGTTTACTGTTAAGGAACGTGAATTTTATAATTCCCGCAAATGACTTGTCTTTCCGTCCCTCTTCGGCGTTGCCTACAGGGATGTAGGCAAGGGGCGTGAGCAGGAGCGGAAGCTTTGCGCAAACAGTTACATGGCTTGCCATGCGCCTGTTTGCGCGCCTCGGCAACTGCTCCATGCGTTGCTCTACCTCCTGCATCCATGCAGCAACTGTGTTCAAAATCAAGCCTGATTGGCAAAATCAGGGTTCCACTCGCTGCCTGTTTTTGCCATGGAATTGAGAATAGTGAGCAATTTCCTCATACAGGCAACAAGGGCCACTTTTTTTAGCTTACCTTGGGCCAACAGACGTTGATAAAATAGTCTTATTGGCTTGTTAAAACGGGTTGCGCTTAAGGTCGCCATGTAAAGCGTTGATCGTATCTGCGTTCGCCCCCC
>SWCD01004981.1_pt1 | contig 43874 bp, 40 predicted proteins | sample 4693011 | NCBI WGS metagenome assembly SWCD01 (sample SAMN10267278, study PRJNA491770) | bioreactor metagenome | isolation source: DHS bioreactor inoculated with marine | place: Japan: Omine Ridge, Nankai Trough
GTGTCCGAGCTAGAAAGTTCGAGAACAAGGCTTGCGAAGTTTTGAAAATCAAGGAGTTTACCGGTGTAAATGACTGTTTTCAAAACGAGCGTAACGCAGTACTCGGACTTTATAGCCGGACACTAGCTGTAGGTTCGGTCATGGGAGCGTAGCTCATTCCATTCCTCCGTAGGTTTAAAAAACGATTTGTCCCTAGAATCCAGATGTTTTTTTACCATTTCCTCGTTCAGTTCAATGCCTAGGCCTGGAGCTGTCAATGGTACGGTCGCAAAGCCCTTGTCGATCATTTTAAATCCGCCCACGGTTGTTACAAGGTCCTCCCACCAAGGTAGGTCCACCGAATGGTGTTCCAATGCCAGAAAATTTTGGGTGGCGGCGGCACAGTGCACATTGGCCATAAAAGAAACCGGGGTACCCGCCTGGTGCATAGCCATGGCGACTCCATGTTCCTCGGCATAATCCCCAATTCTCTTAGTTTCCAGCAGTCCGCCAGAAGAAGCCAAGTCCGGATGGATAATATCCACGGCCCTAGTATCTATCAACGGTTTAAAGTCTTTTAATAAATAGATATCCTCTCCCGTGCACGTTGGGGTCTCGATGGCCTCTGAAATTGTCCGCCATTCCCTAGTGTATTGCCAGGGAACCATATCCTCGAACCAGGCCAACCTATATTTTTCCAGGGCACGGGCCAACCTTATGCCGTTGTTAAGGTCAAAATGACCGTAGTGATCTGTAGAAAGCGGTATTTCGTAGCCGACCATGCCCCTTACATTATCTACAATCTGGGCCAATTCCTCAAGGCCCTTATCCGTAATCTGTATTTGGGTAAACGGGTGCATAGTATTGCCGTAGTTCATATAATTCCTTTGGTCGCCCCATTGGTTAAGATTTCCTTTGGAATCTTCCCAAAATTTTCCGTTTACCAATGTATCCGGTTTCCCTTTGAGCTCCCCAATGGAGACATCCATCTTTAACCAGGTATACCCTTGGTCCTTAGTACGGTATTCTATGAGTTTCTTTTGCTCTTCAGGAGAGCCCGCTTCGGGGGTATCCGCATACATCCGTACCTTGTCCCTATACCTACCCCCTAACAATTGCCAAGCGGGGACGTTGTATGCCTTGCCGCAAATATCCCATAGGGCCATTTCCACGCCACAAACACCACCGGCCTGGCGAGAAGGCCCGCCGAATTGCTTAATGCTCTTAAATACCTTTTCCACATTACATGGATTCTGTCCAAGAATACGACTTTTGAGCATAAGGGCGTACTTTACGTCCGCTGCATCCCTAACCTCTCCCAGCCCGTAGATATCCTGGTTCGTATCTATACGAATGATGGCCGTGCCTCCCATAACCCCTGTAAGGGCATAGCGCATGTCGGTAATCTTTAGTTCGGAAGGGGCCGAGGATCGGCTTACCTTGGAAGTGGTCTCCGCAATGGTATCCTCAAAGGAATAGCCCATAAAACTTGAAAGTCCGATTCCGCCCAATGCGGTCTTCTTTAAAAAATTGCGCCGGTTATCGGAGGTGCTAGGATTGTCTATCTCGGCTTGTCTGGAAGCCTTAAAGTCTTCTTCCTCCTTTTTACTCTTTGCGATCAATCGCTGTAAATTGGTATTCATAGCTGTAGTTTAAGGTTGATATAACATAGGAAGTCCCTACCTAATTTTAGGGAAATATATTGAGTTCAATAATTTTCAATTACTAAATTTATGGCTTTTTTGGAAGAAAAGGATAGATTCCCCAGGAACTCGTGGATATTTTTCATTTTGCTCCACAAAAAAATCGCCCAGAATATGTTTCAGGGCGACTTTGTGTACCTCAAAATAGATTTGGCTAATTCTTCCTGTTGCCATAAATATCGAATTTCAACATTTTTTTTCCATTGTCTTTTTTTATCTGCACTTGATACACTTTTTTTGCATTCTTGCCATCATAATTTACGGTGTAGGAAGTACTATACAAGTCCCAATTGGGGTGTTCCTTGTACGTCGCATTTCGTACCGCTTTCGGAAGGGCAATATTAGAGTAGTTTTCAAGAGATCGCAAAATCCTGCCAGAACGGTCATAAGTAGCAAGAATTTTTCCATTGTCACTTGCAAACTTCACCATGTAAGTTATATCCCTATCCTAAATGATACTATAGAACGGGGATTCCTTGACATTGTACCTCGAGGCCCTCTTTTCCAGGATAAATACCGAGGGGGAAATAACCCCGTCGCCCATGTTGTCCAAATATGCCTGATTTACTGGACCTACTTCTACGCCGGTCAACTCGATTGCATCTTTCCCACAATCCGAATTTTGGGAGTAACCAAGGCTGGCTAGGCCTAAAAAGATTGTGCCAAAAACTAACTTTTTCATACGTTTAAATTTTTAGATTAAACACAGTAATCGCACTCCTTACCCGGCCTACAAGTTAATCTTGAGAGGCAGGAATTTTAGGCGGATGTCGCTTGATAGGTGGCAATGCGCGTCCGGGACCTTGGCGAAACAATTTCACCTTATTTTCCTTGATTTCGGGTATTCCCGGATTCATTGGGTCAAATACGCCGTTCGGGTTGTCCATTTCGATCCACGCATGGAGGGTCCACATATTGAATTCCGTATTTATGGCCCAGACATCCTCACTTCCGGTAAACCCTTCCGGTGCAGGCTGCGGATTGTCCATATCCTCTATGGGAACCACATATTCCACGGCCACAAATTGCATTTCGCCATTTTTATCGGGCACATAGAGTAGATTTTCGGGGTGCAGCAGGTCAAAATTACCGTCCACAAGGCCGAGCTTTACATAATGGTGTCCCATTCCCGTCCTGTAGCCGGTGGCATCAATATCGTAGCCATCGGCCACGGCCTTGTCAAAATCCTTGTACGGCTCCATTGCTGCCTTAAGCTGATCCAGTTCGGCCTGGTAACGCTCCAATTGGGGCTCGTCATCTTCGGAAGTATGGCACCCGACCAAGAGTCCCAATAAAAGGAATATCGATAAGAGAACAATTCTTGATGCTCCAATCCCCCTTCCGATCAAATCCATGGTCCCGTCATTTTTACTGAATAGATACGCTTCCATTTTTCTACTATACATTTTCATGATGATAAATTTTTGGATTAAACATATTACTTATACTTATCACCCGGCCCAAAAAAGAAATTAGGCCAAAACAGGTGTTGTCGGAATTCCTATGATATTGGAATTCCAAAGGTCAAAATGTTTGAATATATTCAAGGGGGATCTAATCGACTGTAGTATAAATTTATACCTTCTTTTTCCCAATTTATATTACAATTAATTCAAATTCTGGTAATTATGAATCGATCTTGGCATAATGGGGTGAACTCCATCCTACCATTTTGGCTTATCCATTGGAAATTGAACGCATAGTTGAATCGCCCAATATCCCCGACATCATTAGGTTTGGGATGTAGGGAAGAACAATGTAGAAATGATTTTTAAGGAAAAATCGAGGCTCCAGTTCAGCTGTGGGCCGCTTCCTTATGATAGTTTATGGGCTGTAGCCCAAACCTCTTATGAAAACATTTGGTAAAGTAAGAAGGGCTGTTAAACCCGGAAGAGTAGGTGGTCTCAGTAATGTTGTTGTCCGATTTGAGCAGATCGAGGGATTTTTGGAGCCGATATTCCCGCAACCAATTGTTGGGGGACATACCGGTAAGGGCCATACATTTTCTATACAGCTGGGATTTGCTAATACCCACTTTACGGCAATAGTCGTTTATCCCGAACAACGGATCCTGCCAGTACGCTTCCAAGGTATCCATTAATTGTTCCAAAATAATTTCTTCCTTGGGATCCATAAACCACAGTTGGCTTGGGGGGTAATCTCCTTCGGGGAAATCCTCCTTGCACAATTTGCCCAAATGTGATGACAGTATGATCTGGGATTTTCTTGCTATGGTGGCCAGTCGGCGCGTCACGGTAAGGGTATCCCCAAAAAGCTCCTCGCTTTGCGCAACTGGCATTCCGGCATGGATTCCAATACGTAGCTCCAGTTCCTTAATCAATAACGATGTCTTCTTTTGAATCTCCAAGGCACATTTTACAGCATCAACCCCCATTACAAAGGAAGCCAAAAAGTCCTAATCGACCATTTCGACTTCACGGCCTTTGTGATTTTCAAGTTCTTTTCTAATAATTTCGTTTCGAAATAGAATCAATTGCTCGGCCTGATCCCTACCAAGGCTAAACCGCAAAAGTCCAGCATCCTGCATAGCGATATAGATAAGAATACGGAAAGCGGTATCCTCGAAGATCTTGAGGTTCGGATTTTCAATATCGTACCATACTTCGGGATCTTGTATCCTTCCCAAAAAAGACCTTACCTTACTTTCGTTTACTTCGATAATACGGCTCGGTTCCACACCATGCGCCTTTAAATGAAGCTGATTTATTGCTTGTAAATCCGGGGCCTCAAAAAGACAAAACGCATTGCCACTTTTTTCATCATACCAATAGGTTAAACTTCGACAGTGGAACTCACTCTGGTATTCCAAATCCTTTAAATGAGCTTCAGCAACAACTTTGGCCGATAAGCCAGTCATCAAATGAAGATCCATATAAATGGGCATGGGAAACGAATTTATTTTGTTCCCCTTAATTTAAAAAAATTATTAAATCCAGACCTATAACATTTAGGTCAAAAGTTTGCAAAAATAGATCAAATGATGATTTTGGCAAGAAAAGGAGGCATGGGCAAAGGCCCCCTTATCTATATTTTTCACCAATTATGACAATTCCCTGTTTGTGTTTAAGGCCAATATGTGTTTGACTAAATACATTGAAAAGGAAAAAAATCGCCTGGAACATCTTCCGGACGATTTTTTTGTTTTGTTGGGAATTTATTCACTTAATAGCTACTTCTTCCGTACTTCTTTCATCGACATTAAACTTTAAAGTCTTCTTTTGATTGTCCTTTGACAACTGGACCTTGTACATTTTCTTGGCATCTTTTCCGTCATAGCTGACCGTATAGGTGGTACTTTTCAATGTCCAATCCGGAAGCGACTTATAGACGGAATTTCTGATCGCTGGTGGCGGAGTCAGGTCATCGAATCTTTCGATGGTGGAGATAATATTTCCATTTCTATCGTAAGTTGCAAGTATTTCCCCATTATGTTTTGAAAATTGAACGTTGTAGGTCTTGTTTAGCATATCGCCATAAATAAAATAATCATCGTAAGACGGCAATCGTTCAATTTTATACGTGGCTGCTTCATTTTCCAGTGTATATACTACTCCTGAATTTGAACCTTTTACTACCTTGTTCAGATAATTTTGATTTACCGAACTCACTTCCACACCGGACAGTTTAATTAAACTGATCCCACCGTGCGAACTTTGTGAGTAACCTAGGCTGGCAAAGCCTAAAAAAATTGCGCCTAAAACTAACTTTTTCATGATACTTGATTTTTATGGGATAAACTTCAGTGTTTAACGTTTCCAAAGTTGGGAAAAGAAAAGGTAGGAGAACAGAGTTAAACAGCTATTTATCACGAGTTCAATGCCCGTTTTTAAAGGGGTTATTCACCCCCTGTTTTTAATAATACGTTATCATAATTTTAGTAGTTGCGCACTCCTGAAACAATCGAAAACCACGATATGGGAGGTGATGACACCAATAAAATCGTTTAGATCACCGCAAATGGCCTCTACCCCATAGGGGACGGTTTTTAGCAGATATTGCATATCCGTTTCTCGGGAGCGGCCCTTTTCCATTCCATTTTTTCAATGGTTTCCATTTTACCTGAATTTTATGATTGGGCAAAGTTTTTATACCCCAACCGACGGATAAAAAAGATTCTACAATGAAAGTGTTGGAAACTTGTTCATCAAAATGGCGGCGTATAGGAAACATCGTAGGGTAAATTGGTTGTCCCAACGAAACAAATTTACATTTGTCCCAATTGCGAAAAGTTCAAAATTTAGCAAAAAACATCCCATTTGCGGAGTCAAACCTGGAAAATTGTGCAATGACCCAGCACCCATCCAAGGTCAACATACGGTCCAGTTTCAGTACAATTTGAGCGCTGTAAAGGTACTTATCCATATTTCGTCCTAATTATGACAATTCCCTATTTGCGTTTAAAGCCTTTAAACGTTGAACTAACTACCTTGTCCATAAAAAAATCGCCAGGAAACAAATTCCGGGCGATTTTTAGTACCTGGTAAACTAAACTCTTAATCGATTCTTCTTCCATCGACATCAAATTTCAAAGTCTTCTTTTGTTTATCCTTTGACAACTGGACCTTGTACATTTTCTTGGCATCCTTTCCGTCATAGTTGACCGTATAGGTGGTACTATTCATTGTCCAATCCGGTAGTGCCCTATAGGCGGAATTTCTGACCGCTGGTGGCGGGGTAAGATCCAGATATTTCTCAAAGGCACTCTCGACCTTTCCATCCTGATTGTAGGTGGCGTTTATTCTTCCATTTTTCTGAACAAAACTGACGTGATAAACTTTATCAGGATTGGAACTAAAGTAAGGATGCTCCCTTACGTTGTACTTTGATGCCTTATTTTCCAAGACATATACGGTACTCGAAATTGCACCTCCATCCACGTTGTCCAAATAAACGTGATCTATTGGACTGACCTCTATTCCCGAAAGCTTGATCATATCTGCCCCACAGTCCGAACTCTGGGAATAACCTAGGCTGGTAAAGCCTAAAAAAATTGCGCCTAAAACTAACTTTTTCATGATACTTGATTTTTATGGGCCAAACATCGGTGTTTAACCATACCAAAGTTGAGAAAATAAAAGGTCAGGGAACAGAGTTAAACAGCTATTTATCAATAGGTCAATGCCTGTTTTTGAAGGGGCTATTCACCCCCACTTTTTAATAATACGTTATCATAATTTTAGTAGTTGCTCACTCCTGAAACAATCGAAATCCACGATTTGGGAGGCGATGACACCAATAAAATCGTTTAGATCACCGCAAATGGCCTCTACCCCATAGGGGACGGTTTTTAGCAGATATTGCATATCCGTTTCTCGGGAGCGGCCCTTTTCCATTCCATTTTTTCAATGGTTTCCATTTTACCTGAATTTTATGATTGGGCAAAGTTTTTATACCCCAACCGACGGATAAAAAAGATTCTACAATGAAAGTGTTGGAAACTTGTTCATCAAAATGGCGGCGTATGGGAAACATCGTAGGGTAAATTGGTTGTCCCAACGAAACAAAATTTACATTTGTCCCAATTGCGAAAAGTTCAAAATTTAGCAAAAAACATCCCATTTGCGGAGTCAAACCTTGAAAATTGTGCAATGACCCAGCACCCATCCAAGGTCAACATACGGTCCAGTTTCAGTACGATTTGGAGAAAAAAAAAGCCGAGCTTTTGGCCCGGCAATAATCGTATTGCTACGTCCAAGATTTAATGGTGTTATTTACCCCTCTGCCGTCTTCGGACTTATTTGGTCAACAATCTCCATAATACTATTGGCCGGAAACCTTCCTTTTTTGGCGTGTTCCCTGATCAGTTCCTCATTGGTCGCCCAATAAACACAGTACACTTTATCCGCAAGAACATAGCTGTTGATCCACTGGATATCCGGACCTATTTCCTTGATCACATTGCATGATCTTTGGGATATACCTTTTAGTTCTGCAGGGGAAAAATTACCGACTCCGGGAATATGTCGCTCTATTAAATAGGTTTTCATTTTAGAATTTTCCATACTTTCTTTTTTTTTAGGATTAACGGATTCATTGCTTGACACAAACACTATTGATCGCAAATGGGCTAAAAAAATCAATGATTTAGAAATGCCAACTGTTCTTCGCTATACTTCATTTAGACGTTAGATAATCCAAATGTAAACTGTTGCCAGACAATAATATAAAACGAATCATCCAAAAAATGGTAAAATTGGTTCGGTTGATCGTCCGCATCCCAAAAAGAAGGATCAAAGCCAAGGATTTTGTCTGCCAAATCCGTTGAAACCAATAGCTCCGAGCTGGACCAACAATCAAAAATGAAGTCAAATTAACAATGGACCGCTTCCTTAAGATAGCTCATTGGTTGCAGTCCAAACCTTTTATGGAAACATTTTGTGAAGTAAGAAGGGCTGTTGAACCCGGAGGAGTACGTGGTTTCGGTAATATTGTTGTCTGATTTAAGCAAATCAAGGGATTTTTGGAGCCGGTACTCCCGCAACCAGCTATTGGGGGACATACCGGTAAGGGTCATACATTTTCTATACAGCTGTGACCTACTAATACCAACTTTACGGCAATAGTCGTTTGTCCCAAACTGCGGATCCTGCCAATGTTCCTCTAAGGTATCCATAAGTTGTTCCAAAATAGTTTCTTCCATGGAATCCATAATCCAAAAATAGTTAGGATCCATATCGCCGATCGGATAATCCTCCTTACACAATTTTTTCATTATAGATGACAATACGATCTGGTTCATTCTTGCAATAGTGGCCAATCTGCGAGTCACGGTAAGGGTATCCCCAAAAAGCTCTTCGCTTTGTGCCACGGGCATCCCGGCGTGGATACCGATCCGCATTTTTAGTTCCTCGGTCAAAAGCAAGGCTTTCTTTTGGATCTCGCAGGCGCATTTTACCGCATCCATTGCAGAAACAAAGGAGGCTATAAAACCCTTATCCGCCATTTCCACCTCGCTACCGTTGTGATTTTCGAGTTCATTTCTGATAATTTCGTTGCGAAAGGAAATTAATCGATCAGCACGCTCCTTCCCCAAATTATACCGTAAAAGTCCCAGATCTTGGGTCTCAATAAAAACAACGGTACGGAAAGCGGTATCCTCGAAGATCTTTAGATCGGGATTGGCAATGTCATATAAGGCATCCGGGTCTTGGATCCGACCCAAAAAAGACCTTACCTTATCCTCGTTCACCTCGATTATCCGGTGCGGACCTTGTTTATGGGACCTAATATGAAGTTGATCTACCGCATCGGCACTAGGTGCTTCGATAAGACAAAATGCATTGCCACTATCCTCATCGAACCAATAGGTCATGCAACGGCAATGGAATTCCCTCTGGAACTTCAAATCCCTTACATGTGCCTCCGCCATAAGTTTCGACGATAAATCACCCGTTAAGTGAAGGTCCATATAAATGGGCATGATAAACTATTTTTTTATCACCCTTAATTTACAAAAAAAATCCTAAAACCAGAACTATAACAATTGGTTCAGAAACTGGTAAAAATGGGTCGAATAATGAATTGGAAAGAAAAGGAGGGACTTGCTACTGGAACTTATCCCAGCTGCCGCAAGATTGAATCTTTTGGCAACGTACAGGTAAGTTACCGTGGGTTTTTGACTGCCCCCCATTCTTAAAAAATGCGGCTTACTTTTGAGGCCACCAGTCACAGACTAGCGGGGGCGTGGGGGAACTGAAAAAATTAGAAACTATAGGGACACAAGCGTGACGCTTGCGCCAGCTGGGACTTTCATATTCCAAATTTAGGTAAAAAACAATAGCAATCCTTTTAGCACTTTATCAGAATATTGACTGAAACTTCAGAAGAAAATTCTCTGTCTGAGTTATGGCTTAAAACAACCCAGGCTGTATCCCACCCTTGATCTTGCCCAAATGCTTATAGGCCAGTTCGGTTACTTCCCGTCCCCGAGGGGTTCGCATAATAAATCCCTGTTGGATCAAGAACGGTTCGTACACCTCCTCAATGGTCTCTGCGCTTTCGGATACCGCAGTAGCCAAGGTGGTAATCCCAACAGGGCCGCCCTTGAACTTGTCTATGATGGTATTGAGGATTTTATTGTCCATCTCGTCCAGGCCATGCGCATCTACATGGAGGGCTTTTAGGGCGAATTTGGAGATATCCATATCGATCTTTCCATTTCCCTTAATCTGGGCAAAATCGCGCACCCTTCGCAACAAGGCGTTACATATTCTAGGGGTACCCCTACTCCGGCCAGCAATTTCAATGGCCGCTTCCAAAGAAATAGGAACTTTAAGAATTTCCGCACTGCGTTCTACAATGGTAGAAAGGAGTTCGGTGGAGTAATATTGCAATCTGCTCTGAATACCAAAACGTGCCCGCATGGGGGAGGTCAACAGGCCAGACCTGGTGGTGGCACCGATAAGGGTAAACGGGTTTAGATTGATCTGTACGCTGCGTGCGTTAGGGCCCGTCTCGATCATGATATCGATCTTGTAATCCTCCATGGCAGAGTAAAGATACTCTTCCACAATCGGGCTTAAACGGTGGATCTCGTCAATAAATAATACATCTCTTTCCTGCAAGTTGGTCAACAATCCGGCTAAATCTCCTGGTTTATCTAGTACTGGGCCTGAAGTTATCTTGATCCCTACTCCCAATTCATTGGCCAAGATATGCGCCAGGGTCGTTTTACCCAGTCCGGGCGGGCCATGGAACAACGTATGGTCCAAGGCTTCATTTCTTAGGTTTGCGGCCTGCACAAAGACCTTGAGATTTTCCAACACCTGCTCCTGCCCTGTAAAATCGTCAAAACTGATCGGGCGCAACGCTCTCTCTATATCTATTTCCTCGGGGGAAAAGTTATCGCCGGTAGGGTCTAGAAATTCGTTCATAGTGGAACAAAGATAAAGGAAATAGGGGTTACTTTTAAAATCTATGACCTAACATGCAGAAGATTTCCGTCTTCACGGAAATGTCTATCTTAATCAAAAAATCGTAAATTCCACCTATGCAAAAAACAACCTATACCCAAGGAATCCTTCAATATATCCCATTTTTCTATGTGATTTGGGCAGATAATCTCTTATCCGCGTCTGAAGTGGCAGTAGTGCAACGTTCCATAGAAAATGATTTTACACTCTCCCAAGAAGATAAAATCTTGCTTGATCAATGGTTGGTTAAGGATAATCCCCCCTCGGACGAGGAAATGAAAAACTGGAAGAATACCATTTCTAGCGCTGGAGTAAAATTGGTGGAGAGCGAGGCTTTCCCACTTTCTACCCTGAGCCAAAAAATGTCCTGTCATTATACCACCGATTGTCCTTTTAATGAAAACCTAAAGGATATCGAAGTAAATCTCGGCATACAGCCCAACCACTATCGACATTTGTTTGATGTGGAAACGATTCACAAAGGGACATCCCATTACTACAATGCTACGGAAATCGATAAGATCCTAAAAGGAAATAATGCTACGGAAATCGATAGATTTAGGGAATTTTTGTCAGACCCCCGCTTTAGCTGGAAAATTGAAAGGGACAAATCGGCCTTTCGGAATAAAGTACTGGAGCAAGTGCGGGTTTTGGCCAAAAATGGTTATGGTGCGGTGGCCTACCCCAAGGATTATGGCGGAAAAAACGATATGCCCCTTTATGCCTCAATTTTTAAAACTTTGATGTTTGTCGATGGAAGCCTTACCATAAAATTCGGGGTTCAATTTGGACTCTTTGGGGGCAGCATTCAAAATCTGGGAACCAAAAAGCATCACGAAAAATATTTGAAGGATACAGGCACAGCGGATCTACTGGGGTGTTTTGCCATGACCGAATCCCGCCATGGATCCAACGTTCGAGGTATAAAAACTACTGCTACCTATGACAAAACATCGGATAGCCTAATTCTACATACACCAGGAAAGGATGATAATAAAGTATACATTGGCAATGCCCTGCATGCAACCATGGCCTCCGTGTTTGCGCAGCTAATCGTAAACGGAAAAAACGAGGGCGTACATACCGTTCTTGTCCCGATCAGAAATAGCAAAAATGAACCAATGCCCGGGGTTACCATAAAAGACAATGGATATAAATTGGGCCTTAATGGGGTTGATAACGGAAAAATATGGTTTAACCAAGTTAAGGTGCCAAGGGAAAACCTTTTGAACAAATATGGAGACATTACCAAGGAGGGCACCTATCATTCCGACATAAAAAATCCGAACAAACGTTTTTTTACCATGCTGGGCACGCTCGTCGGTGGCCGTATTTGTGTGGCCATGGGCGCACTTAGCGGCGCTAAGATGGCATTGGCCATCGCTGTAAAATATGCGCTGAAGCGACGGCAATTTAACGACAATGAGAAAGTCCAAGAGGATCTTATCATGGATTATCCCACCCATCAAATGCGACTTATTCCGGCAATTGCCGAAACCTATGTACATCATATTGCCTTGGATAGGATGATAAATGCATACAGCGATGCAGATACCGACACCAGAAAGTTGGAAACCCAGGTAGCCGGACTCAAGGCCTTGATCACCTGGTTTTCCAATGATACCATTCAGGAATGCAGGGAAGCCTGTGGCGGCGCCGGCTATATGATGGAGAACAAGCTAGCCGATATAAAGGGGGATGTAGATATTTTTACCACTTTTGAAGGGGACAATACCGTACTTATGCAATTGGCGGCCAAAGGGGTACTATCGGACTTTAAGGCCGAATATGAGACCTCCGGCATCTCATCCGTCCTGAAATTGCTCAGCAGCCAACTGGGCGAACGTCTATCCGCAATCAATCCCCTATACACCAATAAGGTGGACAAGGATCATCTTTACGATCCAAAATTCCATAAACACGCCTTCGACTATCGCACTAAAAGACTCACCTACACCTTGGCGATGCGTATCAGGGATTATATTAAAAAGGGGGTTCCGCCCTACCAAGCCTTTCTTAAAGTACAGACCCATTTAATGACCTTGGGCAAAGCCTATAGCAGTGAACTTGCCTACACTAGTTATATGGACTTTGTAGATGGAATAACCGAAGAGAAAAACCGCCTATTGTTTCAAAAACTCGGTGTTTTGTACGGGCTACACGAAATTCGAAAGGATGCCAGTTGGTATTTGGAGCAGGGATATTTGGGAGGAACCAAATCCAAGGCAATCAGGCAACGGGTAGAACGCCTTAGCTCGGAACTGCGTCCCCATATCGATGTTTTGGTAGATGGTTTTGGTATTCCTGCACCTTGTTTAAGGCTTCCCATCTTGAAATAATCTGCACGGTCCAGCGCCCGGTGACGCCAAACCTTATTTTCGCTTTATCAATTCGGACTGATCCAAAAACTGGTCTATGGTAATTTTTCCCTCGCCGTACAAATAGGTTTTGGCAGTCCCTTGGGAAGAAAGCTCTATATCGTTAACAGCATTGACTTCGGCCCTTGAACCACCCTCCAAGGTCGCCTTAATCGTACCGGCTTCAAATTTATAGGCCTGGATATACGCATTATCAGCAAGTTGCAATCTTAAGGTATCTACCGTACCTTCCATAGTGGCCTTCGCATTTTTTTGAAATAGCACATTGGCAATCTGGGTAATGGAATATATGCGGGCATCTGCCTTATCCTGCAAATTTACATTCAGGGAATCACATTTTAGGTTCATATCTCCGGTACTATTGTCCTTCATGGTTATATCAAGTACGGCAGCATTTACCTGTAGGTTACTTTTGGAATACCCCAAACAGGTAAGGTTCAGCTCGTTCATCGAAATAACTTCCTTGGACCCAACGGTGCCGTCCTGTAAGGTAATCTTATTTAAATCATTGTACCGGATGGTTATCTCCAATTTTTTTTTACTGGTAATCTTATAGTAGGAACTAATTTTAAGGGTGTTGTCCTCAACCTTCAACTTCAGCACATCGATCAAGTTTTCGTCCGCGGATATACTGTACCCTGTTTCGTTGGATGGTTCCAAAAACAAGTCCAGGTTATCTACAAGTTCTAACGCATTAAATGACGGCAGCACCTCCTTAACCTCGGTAATTTTACCATTGCCCTTAATTTTGGGGGTTCGTTGGGAAAAACCTGTTCCGCAGAAAAGAACAGAAATCAAAAGGATCATTTTTTTCATTGCAATCATTATCAAATTTCGAATAAAGATATAAAAAAGAACCCATTTGTATCATTTGATAAAAGACACAAAAAAACCCTATTGCCGATATAGAAACGGCAATAGGGGATTGTATACACCTGTCATATGGAAGGCGTATAAATTGTTAATGGTCGTAATATCAATGAATCATTTCCTCCTCGTCCTTTTGTAAGGGAACTGTCTGGGGTATAAAGTCTTGTCCGGGGATGATATATTCCCCGTTTTCATCCGTTTTACTGTAATCATATGGCCAACGATGCACATGAGGGATTTCCCCTGGCCAGTTGCCGTGAAGATGTTCCACTGGGGTAGTCCATTCCAATGTAGTGGACTTCCAAGGGTTCGCTTCCGCCTTTTTGCCATAAAACATGCTATGGAAAAAATTATAGAGGAATATCAACTGTGCAATTCCGGCTACAAGGGCAAACACGGTAATCAATATTTGCAAGTTGGTCAAATCATCGAACATTGGGAATGCGGTATTTTCGTAGTACCGTCTCGGTACTCCAGCCAATCCCACAAAATGCATCGGATAAAATACCCCGTAGGAACAAACTGCGGTTATCCAAAAATGGACGTAGCCCAGATTCTTGTTCATCATACGACCGAACATTTTCGGGAACCAGTGATACACTCCCGCCAAGGCACCATAAGCTGCGGAAATACCCATAACCAAGTGGAAGTGGGCAATGATGAAATAGGTATCGTGGATGTTGATATCCAACGTACTATCCCCCATGATAATTCCCGTAAGTCCGCCTGTGATAAAGGTAGATACCATCCCTATAGAAAATAGCATGGCCGGGTTCATCTGCAAATTACCTTTCCAAATTGTGGTAATCCAGTTAAAAGCCTTTACCGCAGATGGAATGGCTATTAATAAGGTAGTGAACGTAAACACAGATCCCAAGAATGGATTCATACCGGATAAGAACATATGGTGTCCCCAAACGATGGTCGAAAGAAATGCGATAGCCAAAAGGGAAGCGATCATTGCACGGTATCCAAATATAGGCTTACGGGCGTTGGTCGCCAACACCTCAGAAACTATACCCATGGCCGGGAGGATAACGATGTATACTTCCGGGTGGCCCAAGAACCAGAACAAATGCTCAAACAGAACAGGGGAACCGCCATCATGGTGCAACACCTCTCCCTGTATAAAAATATCCGACAAATAGAAGGAAGTTCCAAAACTTCTGTCCATTATCAGCAGCAACACTGCCGAAAACAGTACAGGGAAAGAAACCACCCCAACGATTGCGGTAATGAAAAACGCCCAAATGGTCAGAGGTAATCTGGTCATGGACATCCCTACGGTCCTAAGGTTGATCGTTGTAACAATAAAGTTCAATGAACCCATCAAGGAAGAGGCAATAAAGATCGCCATCGAAATCAGCCAAAGCGTCATCCCCATCCCAGATCCTGGCTGGGCCATGGGAAGCGCACTCAATGGTGGATATATGGTCCAACCGGCAGCTGCGGGTCCCGCCTCCAAAAATAAGGAGCTCACCATAATAATGCTGGATAAAAAGAACAACCAGTAAGCCACCATGTTCAAAAATGGTGATGCCATATCCCTAGCACCTATCTGCAACGGAATCAAAAGGTTACTGAACGTACCGCTAAGTCCAGCGGTCAGTACAAAGAACACCATGATCGTGCCGTGAATGGTAACCAAAGCCAAATAAGCCTCAGCATCCATAACCCCATCAGGTGCCCATTTGCCAAGTAATGCCTCAAAAATAGTAAAGGATTCCCCGGGCCAAGCCAATTGCATCCGGAACAACATGGACATGGTTATCCCGATTACCGCCATGATCAAGCCGGTCAACATATATTGCTTGGAAATCATTTTGTGATCCTGGCTAAATATATATTTGGTCACAAAGGTTTGCTTGTGATGATGTCCGTGATCATCTGCGTGGTCTTCTACGTGTGCTTGTGCTGTTGCAGACATATTCCGAAAGTTTGTTTATTTAAATTAATACTTTAATTACAGGATATTTATAAACCCCTATTTTGCTAACAATAACAATCCTTTTCCGAACTATTATTCCAAGAAGAGCGGTTAGGCGCCCCATGAAAATTATTGGGTAGAAGCCATGGTATCTCCAAACGTTTTTTGCCCGGATATCCATTTGTTGTACTCCTCCTCTGTTTCCACAATTATTTTCATTTGCATATTGTAGTGCGATTTTCCACAGATCTTGTTACAAAGCAAAAGGAAATCATACTCCCAAGGATCAGAATTGGACTCTCCCTTGGCCGCTTTCTCTGCCCGAATCTTATTGACGCGTTTTACCTTATCCACAATCTCAGGCCTAAGTCTCATATCCGCAGTCGTGATTGTGGGCGTAAAGGAAAACTCCGTGATCATACCTGGCAATACGTTCATCTGTGCCCGAAAGTGGGGCATATAGGCAGAATGGATTACATCTTGGGAACGCATTTTAAAGTTGACCTTCCTGCCTACAGGAAGATGAAGCTCTTTTACAATAATATCGTCCCCGGCATTGGGATCTGATTCGTCCAGACCCAGTACGTTGGAATGATCAATATCGATCAAACGAACGTTGGCCTCTCCCAATACGTTATCATTCCCGCCATATCTGGCCGTCCAATTGAACTGTTGCCCGTATAGCTCCACTATCAATGGATCGTCCTCATCATTAACATCCATAATATTGGTCCAAGTATACAATCCGTAAAGGATAAGTGCGGCCAAAGTGATTACGGGGATAATGGTCCAGATAAACTCCAATCGATCGTTATCGGCATAAAAGAGCGCTTTCTGTCCCGCCCTTCCATGATACTTATAAGAAAAATAGTGGAGCAGTGTCTGCGTAAGTGCCTGAACAATAAACAGTATCACGAAGGTAATAAGCATCAACTGGTCATAATCGTAACCGTGTTCGGAAGCCGATTCTGGAAGCAATACCTTATTGTACTTCCAAAAGCAATAAAAGGTGATCCAATATATAAAGATCAAGAATCCGACCATGAGATAACCATTGTTCTTGTTATCCGTGTCGTTCGCCACTTGGGAATTATCAGCCTTAATCAAGGACAATTCAAATATTTTGGTCATTTGCCAAATTGCAATTGCCACTAATACTAAAACAATAATCGTTAAGAATGCAGTCATCGTGTGAATTGATATTATACTTTAGAAACCAATTAATAATGGTAATTTTCACTTTCCTTAATGAAGGGATCTCCTTTGACCCTCAGGGGAACCTTTGCAAGTGCCGTTCCGACAACAAATACAAACAAGCCGGAGAAAAAGCATATTCCAGCAATTTCAGGGATTCCAAAATTCCAGTAAGGTCCTACCGTAGAAGGCATTACCACTTGAAAAATATCTATGTAATGTCCTATTATTATCATAATCCCGGTAGTTACCACAAACCAAGGTATCCTTTTGTAATCGCTGTTCATAAGCACCAAGATCGGAAATACAAAGTTAAGTACCAACATTCCGAAAAACAGACCATTGTACTCTTGTATCCTCAAAACAAAATAGGTGACCTCTTCGGGTATATTGGCATACCAAATTAGCATGAACTGGCCAAACCAGATATAGGTCCAAAAAATACTAAAGGCAAACATATACAATCCCAAATCGTGTAAATGTCGATCATTTACCTGGGGCAGAAGTCCTTTTCCCTTCAAATATATTGTAACCAATGTCACCACGGTAATTCCGGTCACGAACATACTTGCAAAAATATACCACGCAAACATGGTACTGTACCAGTGAGGTGTCATGGACATAAACCAATCCCATGCCATTGGCGCTTCGGTAACCAAAAAGAATAGAAGGAAAATAACCGAAATCTTAAAATTTTGTTTGTACGGACCATAACCAACGGCATCTGACTGCAGCAAGGCATTTCTTCTGGAAAAATAGCGATATAAATTCCACCCCACGACCAATATCAAGGCCCTTATCACAAAGAAAGGGAAATTAAGATAACCTGCCTTATCCTGCAAGATGGGGTCCCCTGCCACCAATTCCTTATCCTGCCAAGGATAGAAGTGGGTACCTGCAAAAACAACCAGTATAAGCACAATGATCGAGCCCGGAAGCAGGTACGAGGTAACACCCTCAATAACCCGATAAAGTACTGGTGACCATCCCGCTTGGGAGGCGTACTGAATGGCGTAAAACACAAGTGCCCCAAGGGCTATCATCATAAAGAAAAAGGCTGTCACCATAGTGGCTGACCATGGCCTTGCCTGCAACTGGTGCAAAACATGCTCATCGTGTTCTGCTCCATGGGCGTCATCCATATGTTGGACGGATTTTGGCACCCCAAGCTCATCCAAAATGGCCTCTCCATGAGATTCCCCGTGCCCACTTTGTTGACTGGCAACTATGGCCTTAGCCTCATCTACCGTTTTTGGGACGGTCAAAAACCCCGAAGCTATTCCGATTATCCCAAGGGCCATCAACACTAACGAGGCAATTTTTAATCTGCTTGAAAAAACGTACATATTCCTGATTTCTAGGTATTACTTTTATAAATCCTTTTTCAATTTCATAACATATTCCGAGACCTGCCACCTTTCCGTGTAGTTCAGTTGGTTGGCATAGGAACCCATGGCGTTAAGCCCATAATATATGGTATGATAAACATCACCTACCGTAATATCACGTGCAACATCGTTATATTTCGGAACGCCCAAAAACTTTTCGCGCTGTACCAGTATTCCCTGTCCATCCCCACTACTGCCATGACAAACGGCACAGTAGATGTTATACAATTCCCCGCCCTTGGCAATGTTGTAATCCATGTTTAGGGAATCCAAAGGGCTCTCCTGCAATTTGGCAGCCGCCTTGCCATCCGGGGTGTTTTCGTATTTATATGGCATCCAACCACGGGAAATGGTATGGTCCGCAGGCTGTACCGCTTCCATGCCGCTAGGTAGAAAATCCACTTTACTATAGGTCTCATAGCCTATGGGCACGTACATATCGGGCATATACTGATAATTGGGTCGATTTGGATTGGCACAGGAGGCAACTAAGGCCACAATTCCCAACACCATCACTATCTTACAAAAACTGTTCATATTTTCCAATCTACTTATGATTAATGTTTACTTCTACGGCACCGGTGTCCAACAACAATTCCCTTAATTCCTTTTCATCACCATCGAACTCCACTTCCATCAAAAAATGATCATCCGTTGTTCTTGGATCGGGATTTTCTGCCTTTTTGTAGGGCCATAACCTACTTCTAAGATAAAAGGTAATTACCATTAAATGCCCCGCAAAAAATACGGTAAGCTCAAACATGATAGGAATAAAGGCTGGCATATTCTGGGTAAAACTGAAACTTGGCTTTCCACCAATGTTCTGTGGCCAGTCCACGATCATCATATAGTTCATCATCCAAATTGCCACTACCAATCCAATACATCCATAAATAAAGGATGCAATGGCGATCCTAGTGGGCGCCAATCCAATTGCGGCATCCAATCCGTGTACTGGAAAAGGTGTGAAAACTTCCGTGATGTGATATTTTGCCGCCTTGGTTCGCTTTACGGCCTCCATGAGCACATCGTCATCGGTATAAATAGCATGTATTGTCTTTGCTGCCATACTTTCAAGTATCAAGTTCAAGTATCAAGTTCAAGTTTAAAAAACCTACCCTTAAAACTCTCGGTTACTTAATTGAATTATTTATTAATCTCTTTACTGCCTATTGTCATGGGTAGCGGCCCACCTATTTACCACTCAACAACCGCGCCTGGCCGGCCCAATCATCGCGTTTTGCCCGCCCGGGAAATTCGCCAATAATACTATCCAGCAAATCGTATTCCTTATCGGTCATCCTACTGACTTGGGCAAAAGTGTATATCCCCAATTGATTCAGCTTTTTCTCCATAACCGGTCCGACACCACTAATCTTCTTTAGGTTGTCGGCCTTATGGGTAGCTGGATCATAAGCGCCAATCGTTCCAAGTAGATCCCCTATCTTTCCCTTATGCTGGTCATTACCACTTTCTGGCTCTACCTGCTTCGACTTACCTTTACCGGTAAAATATTCACCTTGAACATTTGCGGAAGGCTCGACCGAAGAAGGGTCCATATCTACATGCTCAATAGGTTCATTTTCATGATCCAGCCTGCGCTTCTTGTAGCTTTGACCGGATGATTTCATAATGGTCTTCACCTCTGCCTGTGCAATGGCCGGGAAAGTCCTGGCATACAGTAGGAAGAGCACAAAGAAGAATCCGATAGTCCCCATGAAAATCCCTATATCCACAAAGGTAGGGGAAAACATGGTCCAAGAGGAAGTCAACCTATCCTTGCTCAAATCCACTACGATGATATCGAACCTTTCAAACCACATCCCGATATTGATGATAAGGGCTACGATAAAAGTCCAAACTATATTTCTTCTAAACTTTTTTATCCACAGCGTTTGGGGCACAATTAGGTTACAGGTTATCAATGCCCAAAATGCCCACCAATAAGGACCTGTAGCGGCGCCAAAGGACAAATATGTATAATTTTCATAGGGAAGGCCAGAATACCATCCAATAAAATATTCGGTAAGATATGCAACCGTTACGATTCCTCCGGTCAACAAAATTACCTTGTTCATATATTCAATATGAAGCACGGTAATATAGTTTTCCAAATTGCTCACCTTACGCATAATGATCAACAGGGTCTGTACCATTGCGAACCCGGAGAAGATGGCCCCTGCAACAAAATAAGGGGGGAAGATGGTACTGTGCCATCCCGGTACGACCGAGGTAGCAAAGTCAAAGGATACAATGGTGTGTACAGAAAGTACCAGCGGTGTCGCCAATCCTGCCAACACTAGGGAAACTTCCTCAAACCGCTGCCAATCCTTTGCACGGCCACTCCAACCAAAGCTCAATAGGCTGTATATTTTCTTTTGAAAAGGTTTGGTACTCCTATCCCGGATCATGGCCATATCGGGCAATAATCCGGTCCACCAAAACACCAATGAAATGGTTAGGTAAGTAGAAATTGCAAAAACGTCCCACAACAAGGGGGAGTTGAAGTTAATCCACAAGGAACCAAATTGGTTGGGTATGGGCAAAACCCAATAACCTACCCAAGGGCGACCCATATGGATTACCGGGAACAAGCCCGCTTGGATCACCGCAAAAATGGTCATTGCCTCCGCGGAACGGTTTATGGCCATCCTCCATTTTTGGCGGAAAAGCAAAAGAATTGCAGAAATCAAGGTTCCGGCATGACCGATACCCACCCACCAGACAAAGTTGGTGATATCCCAAGCCCATCCTATGGTCTTATTGAGGCCCCAGACCCCGATTCCTGTGGAAATGGTATAGATTATACAGCCCACACCCCACAAAAATGCCACCAAGGCTATTGTAAAAACAATCCACCAAGATTTATTGGCCCTTCCCAAAATCGGCGCTCCTACATCTACGCTAATGTCATGATAGGACTTTTCCCCTATGACCAAAGGCTCTCTTATGGGTGCTTCATAATGATGTAATGACATACTTATTTCTTAATAGTTGATTACTTGTAACAAATTTTACGCTTCCGTGGTGTTTTTCACCATGACCTGGTACATCACATTGGGTTTGGTGCCTACATTTTCCAATAGGTGATACATACGATCGTCATTTTTCTTTTTCAGGATTTCCGAACTGCTGTCATTGATGTCCCCAAAGACCATTGCACCTTTATCACAGGCACTGGAACAAGCAGTATGGAACTCGCCGTCCTCTATTGCCCGACCCTCTCTTTTTGCGTCCAAAATAGTCTTTTGGGTCAGTTGGATACACATGGAGCATTTTTCCATGACCCCCCTGGAACGAACGACCACATCCGGATTAAGGACCATACGACCAAGATCATTGTTCATATAAAAATCGAACTCATCGTTCTCGTTGTATCGGAACCAGTTGAACCGTCTTACTTTATAAGGGCAGTTATTCTGGCAGTACCTAGTACCTACGCACCTGTTGTATACCATCTGGTTTTGCCCCTGCCTTCCATGTGAGGTTGCAGCCACTGGACATACGGTTTCACAAGGTGCATGGTTACAATGTTGACACATTACTGGTTGAAACGCGACTTCCGGATTTTCAAAGGAAGCAGTTTCTATCCGGGTATAAGGCTCCATTGCCGGAAGGTTTCGCAAATCCTCGATTTCTTGTTTAAAGGTATCCGCAGAGGAATAATAGCGATCAATACGCAACCAATGCATATCCCTAAACCGCCTTACCTCGTCCTTGCCCACTACGGGCACATTGTTCTCGGCATGACAGGCAACAACACAAGCTCCGCAGCCCGTACAGGCATTTAAATCGATTGACAGGTTAAAATGGTGGCCTATTTCGGAATCAAATGACTGCCAGATATCGGCATTCTTATCCCGAACCTCTATCTCCCCATGGTTATAATCCACTTTGGGGACAGCGTTCCAATGTTCCTTCTCTTTAGTGTTGAAAATTTCTAGAGTAGTTTCTTTAATAATATCGTCTCCACGGCCCACCATGGTATTTTGAAGCTGCACACAGGCAAACTCGTGCATACCGTCCATTTTCTCTATCTCAACAGACTGGATATTGGAGAAATCCTGGTACAGGGGATAAGCATTGACCCCGGTGCGCATTTCCGACTTCATCCCTGCCGATCTTCCATATCCCAAGGCCATACCTACAGAACCTTTGGCCTGTCCGGGCTGGATGATAACCGGTACTCCCGCCAAGGACGTTCCGTTTACGGTAAGCTTAACGTAGCTGCCATCCAGCGCTCCGTTGGAAACGTGTTCATTCTTAAGGCCCAATCTTTCGGCATCCGCTTTGGAAACCGTTACATAGTTGCCCCAAGAAACCCTGGTAATTGGATCTGGAAATTCCTGAAGCCACGGATTACTGGCTTGTTGGCCATCACCCAGTCCCTGTTTGGTATAGAGGGTAAGCTCCATGCCCTCACTGACTGCTCGAGCCAAACCGCTTACTGCAGTAGCAATAGGAATGCCAGTGGATACAGTTTCCACCTCAATTTTTTCGGAAGCGGTCGATTTTATTTTTTCTTTGGAAGCTACTTCTTCGGTTACGGGCAATTCCGCGGGAACGAAAACTCCATCCTGAAGTGCCTTTTCCCACTCGCTACCCCCTAAAATAGAAGTGTCCCAAGTTTCCTTAACGTACTCATAGTAGGTTTTGTCGATTCCTGCCCATCTCAATAATGCGGACTGGAATTGGCGGGTATCGAACAATTCCTTTATTGCGGGCTGCATCAAACTATAATATCCCTTTTTGAACTGGGCATCGCCCCAAGATTCCAAAAAGTGGGAAGCTGCAGCAACATATTGGGTAACTGCAACCGTTTCATTATTGTTCAAAGCAAAGATCAAAGAAAGACCCACGTTTTTTATGCCCTCCTCAAAATCGGTAGGATCAGGCAAGGTATACATTGGGTTTACCCCATCCATCAACAAGGCGCCCACCTTACCGGATCTCATATCCGCCACCAGCTGGGCTATCCCTTTTGCGTTTCCTTTTCTTATATATTTTGGTGCTTGGGGATCAAATACTTTACTCCCCAACATTTCATTCAGGGCCAGCACTAAGGTCTGGGCATTCAAATCTTGCAAACCGGTTACCACAACAGCCCGGTTGCCCGCCTTTCTAATCTGTTTGGCCACACTATCCAGCACCTCATCCGTACCAGCTGGCAAATCTCCGGCTACAGGCACATTGTTCAGTTTACCGTACAATTTGGCCAACGCCAGCTTAAGTTGCGATGGGGTTAGCGGCACGCGTTTGTCCGCCTTGGCCCCGCTATTGGTCATGTTAGACTCAAACTGAACGTGTCGGGACATTTTTCCATTTTTCGGGACACGGTTCTTGGCATAGCCTACATCATATCCGCCTCCTTGCCAATCGCCCAATATATCGGCTCCGAACGAAACGATAAGTTCTGCATTTTCAAAATCATAATCGGCCAATGCCCTTTCGCCATATTTAGCCTCAAAGGCATTTAAGGCAGCATCCTCGGCCACGGCATCATAAATTACATGATTTACGTTTCCGTAGACCGCTTTAAACTCTGCGATCAATCGTTCGGTAGATGGACTTGCATAAGTTTGGGTCAACAAAGCGATTTGCTTACCGCTATTTTTGGCTGCCGCCAATTTATCTCTTACTTCGGTATCAAATTGGCTCCATTCCACGTCCTCGCCGTTAGCGGTAGGACCCTGAAGCCTAGTACTATCATACAAAGAGAGGACCGAGGCCTGCACTCTTGCTTTTCCGGCACCGTTAAACTTGGCATCCGTATTGTTTTCTATTTTGATTGGCCGACCTTCCCGAGTCTTTACCAAAATACTGGCAAAATCAAAACCATCGGCAATGGTAGTGGCATAATAATTGGCAATACCTGGAATAATACGCTCGGGCTGTACCACATAAGGTATGGTCTTAACAACGGGCCCCTCACAAGCAGCCAATGAAGCAGCAGCCGTACTGAATCCAATAAATTTTAAGAAATCCCTCCTGTTCGTAGAACTGGATTCCAAAGTCTTCTTGTCTCCCAAAAATCCGTCAATCGGAATTTCTTCGACAAACTCATTTTGCTTTAGCCTCTCAACAATGGAATCGTTGGGATCTAACTCCGCTCCACTTTTCCAATATTTTTTGCTTGATGCCATATCGATATTTATGATTTACGATTTTGATTTACGATTTACGATCTCTGAACGCTTCCTTACCCTGGACTTTCCCAGGTTTGAACAGCCCCTTTAATTCGTAATTCTAAAATCCACAATACTTTATTGCAATTAAGGTATTCAATAAAAAATTCATTAAAGAATCTAACTTTATTAAGCAGTTAAATCAATAATGACACTTACCACATTCCAACCCGCCCATTTGGGCAATGGTGAGTTTTTCCACCCCGTATTTTTTAGAAAGTTCGGCATGAATCTTCTCGTAGTATTCATTCCCTTCCATTTTAACCCCTGTATCCTTATGACAGTTGACACACCAACCCATGGTCAAAGGTGCATATTGGTACATGACCTCCATTTCCTCGACCGGCCCATGGCAGGTTTGGCATTCAACACCAGCCACGGAAACGTGCTGGGAATGGTTGAAGTAAACAAAATCTGGCAGATTGTGCACGCGAACCCATTCTACTGGCTTGGTTTTGCCGGTATAACTGCCATTTTCCTTATCCCAGCCAACCGCATCGTATAATTTCTGAATCTCACCTGTATAAAATTCATTGGTATACCCGTTGGCAAGATCTTCTGCACTTGGCCCTTCGGGATTGCCCTTATATTCGGAAATGAACTTATGGCAATTCATACATACGTTAAGGGAAGGAATACCGGAAGTCTTGGAAACCCGAGCCGAAGAATGGCAGAACTTACAATCGATCTTATTGTCCCCTGCGTGAATTTTATGTGAATAATGAATAGGCTGTATGGGCTGATACCCTTGATCTATCCCAACTTGCATCATCCATCCAAAAGCATAGTAGGCGCCGGCCAACATAAGAAAAACGACAGTAACAAATACCAAAAACTGGTTCTTTACAAAAGCCTTCCATATGGGCAGCCTCTTTTCCGCCTTTTCCTTTTCCAGAACAATACCATTGGCCTCTGCGATGCGCCTTAAGGTTTTGTTTACCAATGCCAACATAATGACCAATAGGCCAAAAATAAGAACCAAAGCGCCGAGAACTACCGTACTGCTGACGCCAGATGCAGGAGCGGATGTATGGGCAGCGCCCTCCCCTGCGGCAGCCGCAGCTGGTTTTGGAGTGGCTGGCGGAGTGGCCGTATAAGCTAAAATATTATCAATATCCTCATGGGACAACGTAGGAAAAGGTGTCATGGGCACCTTGTTATACTCATTGAATATTTTGTTGGCATAGTCGTCCCCGGACTTGATAAGTCCGGAACTGTTTTTTACCCAATCATAAATCCATTGCCGATCCTTTCCCGCGTCTTTAACCTTTGACTCGATGTTCGCAAGGGCTGGACCGGTCATTTTTCTGTCCAATGAGTGACATGCGGCACAATTTTGGTTGAACAGTTGCTTTCCTTTGGCAGGATCTCCCTGGGCAGCAGCATCGTCCTGTGAAAAAAGAGCGGTGGAAAACAGTAGAAACACTACTAAACAAGCACCTAAAAATTTAGAAATTGGATGGCGGTATGGAACCTTTTTCATATTAAAACTATTTCTATCGAAATCTTGGCACGATAATTACGTTATTTAGAAAAAAACAAGTGTATATCGCAGTTCAAATTGGCGACAAAAATACGACATAGACTTTATTTTGGAAATGTTAAGGGAATGATAATGTATAATTTATAATTGTTCTAAATAATTAAAATTTTCTTAATATAATCCATAAAAATTTACTTTTGTGAGCGCCAAATTTACTATTGTTTTTATGGCCAAATGTTTTAAAATGAATCTGTATATCAGCGGATAAACTTTTTGATCGACAAACCCGTAAAGGAATTTTGTAATCACTTGCCAACTGACCGCTATTGACAATCTTAAAATACCTAGCTTGTCAAATCGCTTTAAAAAATTAAATATAATATAAATCATCCGAAATGAAGAATCTATTTTATGCAATACTACTCGGTTTTTTTGCTTGCTCAACGGGATTGGCACAACAAGGCAGCTTACAAATTGAACAGGACAAGAAAATCACGGATTTAGTAAGCTTGTACAAAGCGGCCGATGACATTGCGGGCTACTACCGAATTCAAATTTATTTTGGCTCCCTGGACAAGGCCCAGGAAATTAAAGCGCAGGCAGAGGGAGATTTTCCCGGTTGGTTTTCGGAGATCAAATTTGAATCGCCAAGTTACCGGGTGCGAATAGGAAAATTCAAAAATAAGCTGGATGCCGAGCGCGAATTGCAAGAAGTACGACTAAAATATCCGGCAGCGATGTTGCTAAAACCAGAAAAAACGACCAAATAGGTCGTTTTTTTTTGTCCTAATTCCCGCCTCCCACAAAAAGAGGGAGGCAAGTGGCCTTTATTTCAGTTTTTTCTTGACGGCTACCTCTTGGAAGGCCTCAACAATATCATCTACTTGGATATCGTTGTAATTCTTGATCTGTAGACCACAATCATAGCCCTTGGCCACTTCCTTAACATCATCCTTAAATCTCTTCAGAGATGAAAGTTCGCCAGTAAATACTACCACTCCGTCCCGTATCAATCGAATCTTGGAGTTTCGGAATATCTTACCACTGGTCACCATACATCCGGCAATAGTCCCAATTTTTGAGATTTTGAACGTTTCCCGTATCTCTGCGTTACCCGTAATTTCTTCCTTCATCACCGGAGAGAGCATTCCTTCCATCGCATCCTTAAGATCGTTGATGGCATCATATATAATGGAATACATCCTGATGTCGATTTCCTCCTTCTCCGCAATGGACCTTGCGTTGCCCATGGGCCTTACGTTAAACCCGATGATTACCGCGTCCGAGGCAGAAGCCAACAGCACGTCGGACTCTGTAATGGGTCCAACCGCTTTGTGAATAATATTTACCTGAATTTCGTCTGTGGACAATTTCTGGAAAGAATCGGTCAAGGCCTCCACAGAACCATCCACATCCCCTTTTAGAATAATGTTCAGTTCCTTAAAGTCGCCCAATGCAATTCTCCTTCCAATTTCGTCCAAAGTGATATGGCGTTGGGTCCTCACCGATTGTTCCCGCATAAGCTGGGACCGTTTGGCAGCCAGTTGTTTGGCTTCCCTTTCATCCTGCAACACGTTGAACTTGTCCCCGGCCTGAGGCGCACCGTCCAATCCCAGTATGGATATTGGCGTAGACGGGGCCGCTTCCTTAATATTGTTGCCGCGTTCGTCCTGCATGGCCTTAATTTTACCGCTACAGGTACCTGCAAGCACATAATCCCCAATTCTCAGGGTGCCCGCCTGTACCAAAACAGTTGAAACGTATCCCCTACCTTTATCTAAAAAGGCCTCGACTACCGTACCATTGGCCAATTTATCCGGATTCGCCTTCAATTCCAAAAGTTCGGCCTCCAAGAGCACCTTTTCCAAAAGCTCCTTTACTCCCTGACCTGTTTTGGCAGAAATATCATGGGATTGGATCTTTCCCCCCCAATCTTCGACCAATAAGTTCATACTCGCAAGGCCCTCTTTAATTTTATCGGGATTGGCGGTAGGCTTATCAATTTTATTGATGGCAAAAACAATAGGAACACCAGCTGCCTGGGCATGACTTATCGCCTCCTTGGTCTGTGGCATGATTGCATCGTCAGCAGCTACCACTATAATTGCGATATCCGTAACCTGGGCCCCACGTGCACGCATGGCGGTAAACGCCTCGTGGCCGGGAGTATCCAAAAATGCCATTTTTTGTCCGCTTTCCAGGGTTACCCCATATGCACCAATGTGCTGTGTAATACCCCCGCTCTCGCCGGCAATCACATTTTCCTTTCTAATATAATCCAACAAGGAGGTTTTTCCGTGATCCACATGTCCCATAACGGTAACAATAGGGGCTCTCGGCTTAAGGTCCTCAGGTGCATCCTTGGCGGTCTCGATGGTTTCTTCTATATCTGCGGAAACAAATTCCACCTCGTACCCAAACTCGTCGGCGACAATGGAAAGTGTCTCGGCATCCAAGCGTTGGTTCATGGTGACCATAATGCCCAAGGACATACAGGCCGATATAATTTTGGTGGTAGGCACATCCATCATCGTAGCTACTTCGCTCGCGGTGACAAATTCCGTTACCTTAAGGATCTTGCTTTCCAATTCCTGTTGTTCCAGATCTTTCTCGGTCTGTTGTCGGTGCTGATCCCTTTTGTCCCTTCTATATTTCGCCCCCTTACCTTTTTTGGATTTTCCCTGTAATTTCTCCAGGGTTTCCCTAACCTGTTTTTGCACTTCTTCCTCGGTAGGCTCGGCCTTGGAGACCGTTGCAAAACGTTGTCCTGGACCTTTTCTCGCTGGGCCGCCTTTTCCTTTTGCCGCACCTGCTGCAGTACTGTCCGCAGGATGGCTTATGATACGCTTCCTTCTCTTCTTTTTGTCCGCCCCACTGCCCTCCTTGGGCGCTTCCTTTTTCTTCTTTGGCTTGGCAAATTTTGATAGGTCGATTTTGTCCCCGGTAATTTTGGGACCGGAAAGCTTTTGATATTGCGTAGTCAAGGTTTCGGACTCGGCCGCCTTTTCGGATTCTTCCTTTATCACCTGGGGCTCAGCATCCTTGACGGGAATCTTCACTTCCTCTTGTGGCACTTTTACCTGAACCTCTTCTGGTTGTTTTACAGGAATTTCCTTCTCCTTTTTCTGGGAAGCTTCGACCTTCTTTTCTTGCGGTACGGACTCTTGTTTTGGAACCTCGGGTGTGGGTGCTTCCTGTTTTGGAGTCCCTTTTTTAGGTTCCAAATCTATCTTGCCCACGGTTTTTGGACCTGAAAGTTCCACTTTGGCCTTTACAACATGTTCGGTCTTTTCGCGGGCCAATCTTTTTTGTTCCTGCTCCTGCTCTAGCTGTAACCTTAGGGCCTCCTTTTCCTTCCGTTTTTCTTCGCCTACTTCCTTGGATGCAACCTTCTTGCTCATATCCGTTTGGAACTCATCCAAAAGGACCTGATATACTTCATCGGAGATTTTCGTGGTAGGCCTTGCATCCACGTCGTGTCCTTGGGACGCTAGGTAATCCACCGCCCTGTCCAACGAAATATTCAATTCCCTGAGGACTTTATTAAGCCTTATCGTTGCATTATCTGCCATAAACAAGTATTCGTATTCTTCTAATTTCGTGCTAATATATAGCTTAATCTTCTAATTCTTCTTTCAGAATGCGGACAACTTCCAAAATAGTCTCCTCTTCCAAATCCGTTCTTTTAACCAAATCGTCCACGTCTTGTTCCATTACACTCCGTGCCGTATCCAAGCCTATTTTCTTGAATTCGTCGATGATCCATGCTTCAATTTCATCGGAAAATTCGGTAAGCTCTACGTCTTCCTCTACCCCTTCCCTAAACACATCTATCTCATACCCCGTTAACTGGCCTGCAAGACGAATATTGTGACCTCCACGGCCAATGGCCTTGGAGACCTCCTCTGGCCTAAGGTAAACCTGAGCCGTCATTTTTTCATCGTTAAGTTTAACGGAGGATACCCTTGCCGGACTTAATGCCCTGGTCACCAACAGCTGGGGATTGCTCGTCCAGTTGATGACGTCGATATTCTCGTTGCCCAATTCCCTAACGATACCGTGGATCCTGGAACCTTTCATCCCTACGCAGGCACCTACCGGATCTATCCTATCATCATAGGAATCGACCGCCACTTTGGCCTTTTCACCTGGAATCCTGACCGCCTTTTTAATGGTGATAAGTCCGTCGAAAACCTCTGGAATTTCCTGGAAAAACAATTGCTCCAAAAACACGGGAGAGGTTCTGGACATGATAATCATAGGTTTGTTGCCCTTGAGCTCTACACTTTCTATGATACCGCGTACGTTGTCCCCTTTCCTAAAAAAGTCGGACGGAATCTGCTTTTCCTTGGGCATGATGATCTCGTTCCCTTCATCATCCAATAAAATTATTGCTTTGTGTCTTATATGGTGTACCTCTGCTGTATATATCTCACCCTCCAAGTCCTTAAAATGCTTGTAGATGGTGGTATTATCGTGCTCATGGATCTTGGAGATAAGATTCTGTCGCAATGCCAAAATGGCCCTTCTTCCCAGATCGATCAATTTTACCTCTTCGGAAACATCTTCACCCACTTCAAAATCGGGCTCGATTTTTCGTGCCTCGGAAAGCGAGATCTGTTCGTTTGGATCCTCTACCTCACCGTCTACTACAACGACCCTGTTCCGCCAAATCTCCAAATCCCCTTTATCCGGGTTGATGATGATATCAAAATTATCATCCGATCCAAACTTTCTTTTCAGGGCACTTCTGAAGACATCTTCCAAAATCGCCATTAGCGTTACCCTGTCAATGAACTTATCGTCCTTAAATTCTGAAAAGGATTCGATCAGCGCAATATTTTCCATTTTGCTCTACAATTAAAATTTTAATACAACTTTTGCTTCTTGGATATCAGAAATCGCGATTTCCTGCTTTTTCTGAACCGTTATTTTCCCCTTACCGACAGGTTTAGGCTCCCTGTCCTTCCATTCCAAGGTGATGTGTTCTTCTGTGGCAGCGATCAGTTTTCCTTCAAAATTACGCTCCGCAGTCCTTACTTCCAATATTCTGCCCATATTCTTTTTGTACTGACGCGGAATGACCAAGGGAGATGTAGCGCCTGCCGATGCCACTTCCAAAGAAAAATCTTCTTCTTCCCGATCCAAATTGTGCTCTATGCCCCGACTAACATCCATGCAATCCTGTAGGGTAACTCCTTGGTCACCGTCCAAGATCACCTTGATCTTGTTGTCCTGGCTTATTTGGAAATCTATCAGAAACAAATCTTCCTTTTCCGCTAATGCCTCCTCCAATAATGTCTTTACCCGATCCTTGAACATCGTATACTGAATTCCTCAAATTTTATTCGAAATGAGTAACTATTGCCAACAAAAGAGGGGACTATTAGTCCCCTCATGAATACGTAAATACTCTTTCAGCGGTGCAAATATACAAATTATTTGGATTCTGCAAGAAAGGGGATGCGACAAATTTCCGTTTTTGTTCACGCAGCCCTCTCCCCAACTGCTTCGACCGACAGGCTATGAAACATAAGCGATCCCTCCAGAACCAAAAACATGTTATCATCGATTTTAAAAAAATTTAACTTGGATATAATCCATTATATTGGAAATATTCCATATTTTAGCTTGCGCTTTTTAGAGCACTCTTTTAAATTGAGCGGCACCAGTGATTTTTTTAGCCCGATCTAATCGGAAAAGGCGATTGCCAAACGCCATGCGCTTATCGCAAAAAAAATAAAGCATATGGCGCAAGGCGAAACGGAAGGATCATTGGTCTCTTATACAAGACCCCAAACCCTTTCATTAAAATAAAAGCAGAACCCATTTTTAATAAACTATGAACAGCACTATTCTCCATATGGACCTGGATACTTTTTACGTCTCTGTGGAACGCCTTCTCAACAGTCGGTTAGAAAACCGTCCATTGCTCGTAGGTGGCACCAGCAATAGGGGCGTGGTCGCCGCCTGTAGTTATGAGACCCGGGGTTTTGGGGTACATTCGGGCATGCCCATGAAAATGGCCCGGGAGCTATGCCCCGAAGCGGTCGTCATTAAGGGAAATGCAGGAACTTACAGCCAGCATTCGGATATAGTAACCGAAATTATCAAGGAACATGTGCCCCTCTTTGAAAAGGCGAGCATTGATGAGTTTTATGCCGACCTATCGGGAATGGACCGTTTTTTCGGTTCCTATAAGTATGCATCGGAATTGCGACAACGCATCGTACGGGAAACAGGACTCCCCATTTCCTTTGGGCTCTCGGCAAACAAAGTGGTTTCCAAAGTGGCCACCAACGAGGCCAAACCCAATAATCAATTAAAAATAGACCTGGGTTGTGAGAAGTCTTTTTTGGCACCCCTGTCCATCAAGAAAATACCCATGGTGGGCGATAAGACCTATCAAACCCTACGAAACTTGGGACTACGTCAAGTACGGACCATACAAGAAATGCCGATAGACGTTATGCAACGTGTACTGGGCGCCAATGGCAGGGTGATCTGGAACCGTGCCAACGGGATAGATCGTACGCCCGTAATCCCCTTTTGCGAACGGAAATCCATATCAACGGAACGCACTTTCGGCAAAGACACCATCGATGTTATAAAACTACGGGGCATCCTTATCGCCATGACCGAAAATTTGGCCTACCAGTTGCGCCGGGGCGAAAAACTGACCGCCTGTATCGCGGTAAAGATCCGGTATTCCGATTTTAATACCTATTCCAAACAGTTGCGGATCCCCTATACGAGCGCCGACCATATCCTGATTCCAAAGATTTTGGAGATGTTCGCCCAATTGTACAACAGGAGGTTACTGGTTAGGCTAATAGGCGTTAAGTTCAGCCATCTGGTCGGTGGCAATTATCAGATAGACCTGTTTGATGACACCGAAGAGGCGTTGAACCTCTATGCCGCCATGGATCACATCAGAAACCGATATGGGGACAAGAGCGTTATACGCGCCTCGGCCATGGGCGCCAAGACCATTGGCAGAATGCACAACCCGTTCAATGGATTACCACCGGTGGTACTGGCGCATAGAACTCAGTAATTCAGTACGCAGTGGGCAGTAGCAGTGGGCAGTAAAAAGTGATGAGTTAGTGATTACAACAAAAAATGAATTTTATCAACATTATTGCCATCATTGATCCCTCCGCCTTCGGCACCCCGCCAGAATGGCCATGTCGGGCTGGCGTTCGGACGGGGAATGATTTTGTCGGGCTGGCTCCCCTTGAAAATAAGGGAGGACCCACTAAAAAGCCTGTTTTAAAATAGTTTGAAATATCATACTCACCTTTTGTAATACACTGAAACGCAAACAATAAACGAATTTATAAACGCATAAACCTATAAACTTTTTCAACTTGAACTTGAGCTTGTCCCGATAGCTCCCGATAATTATCGGGACGGGATTGAACTTGACTCTTGACCTTGAACCTTGAACCTTGAACTTTAATGTACTTAAATTGCCACACCTACTACAGTCTTCGCTACGGCACCTTTTCCGAGGTGGAACTGCTGCAATTGGCACAGCAGAACCAAGTGTCCCAATTGGCATTGACCGATATCAACAACACCTCGGCCTGTCTCAATTTTGTAAGAAAGGCAGTGGAATTTGACATCAAACCCATTTTGGGCATAGACTTTAGGAACGGGGTGGACCCATGTTATGTGGGCATTGCTAAAAACAACGACGGATATCAAGAACTGAACTCCTTTTTGTCCCACCACCTCCACCATCAAAAAAAACTGCCCACCATCGCCCCCGATTTTAAAGAAGCCTATATCATTTATCCCTTTGAAAAAGCAATGCTAAACGACCAAAAAACGTTTAAAGGGCACGAGTTTATAGGGGTCTCCATTGGCAATCTAAGACGGTTGCCCTTTTCAAGGTTGATGCAGCTAAAGGACAGATTGGTGGTACAGCAGCCGGTTACGTTCCGGAACAAGCGCGACTTTAATGCGCACCGCCTCCTCCGCGCCATAGACAACAACATGTTGTTGAGCAAACTTCCCAAAACAGAGGAGGCGGAGGAGGATGAAAAAATGTACCCCGTACAAAACCTGGCAGCGGCCTTCTCCGAACATTCCTTTATCTTGGAGAATACGGAGCGGTTGATGAATTCCTGTCACATTCATTTTGATTTTTCCGAGGGGCGGAAGCCCCAAAACCTGCACACCTACAACGATACCCGATCGGCAGATGAGGAAATGATCGAAAGATTGTGTTTGGAAGGACTGCCAAGCCGATATGAAAATCCCGATCAAAAAATCCATGACCGGCTGCGAAAAGAATTGGACCTCATCAAGAAAATGGGCTATGTATCCTATTTTCTGATCAATTGGGACATTGTCACCGAAGCCCGAAAAAGAGGGTTTTTTTACGTGGGCCGGGGCAGTGGGGCCAATAGTATCGTAGCCTATCTATTGAGGATTACCGATGTGGACCCCATAGACCTGGATCTGTATTTTGAACGGTTTATGAACCTCTACCGGGCCAATCCGCCCGACTTTGATATTGATTTCTCCTGGAAGGACCGGGAGGAAATAACGCAATATATATTCGACAGGTTTCAAAATGTAGCCTTGTTGGGATCCTATGTCACCTTTCAAGAAAAAGGGGTTATCCGCGAGCTGGGAAAGGTCTTTGGTCTGCCCAAGGAAGAGATCGATGCCCTGTCCGAAGGTCGGCACCGGATAATCGAATTGGACGAGGTCTCCCAACTGGTCCTAAAATATGGGCGTCTGATCAAGGACATGCCGAACTACTTGAGCATCCATGCGGGGGGTATCTTGATCAGTGAACGGCCTTTGCACTATTTCTCGGCCACCCATTTGCCACCCAAGGGATTTGCCACCACCATGTTCGACATGGTCATCGCCGAGGATGTAGGTCTCTACAAATTTGATATTTTGGGACAACGGGGGCTGGCCAAAATCAAGGAAGCCATGGAGGTACTGGCCCAAAACCGTCCCGATGAATTCTCCAAGTTGGACATACACGATATCCGAAAATTCAAAAAAGATCCCAAGGTAAACAACCTTATAAAAACGGCTCAATGTATGGGGTGTTTTTATGTGGAATCGCCTGCCATGCGTATGTTGCTCAAAAAATTGGAGGTGGACAATTATTTGGGACTGGTGGCGGCAAGTTCCATCATTCGTCCCGGTGTGGCCAAAAGCGGAATGATGCGGGAGTATATTCTACGACATCGGGACAAGGATAGGGCCAAAGAAAAAGCACACCCCGTAATGCTGAACATTATGCCCGAAACCTATGGCGTTATGGTCTATCAGGAAGATGTGATCAAAGTGGCCCATCATTTTGCCGGCCTTACCCTGGGCCAGGCCGACGTACTGCGCAGGGGGATGAGCGGTAAGTTCCGTTCCCGGGAAGAATTTGAAAAGGTTAGGGAAAAGTTCATCGACAACTGTAGAAAAAAAGGATATACCGATACATTGATTTTCGAGATATGGGACCAGGTCGCCAGCTTTGCGGGCTATGCCTTTGCCAAAGGACATTCCGCCTCCTATGCCGTAGAAAGCTATCAAACCCTATTTTTAAAGACCTACTATCCATTGGAATATATGGTGGCCGTCCTCAACAATGGCGGCGGATTCTACCGTACGGAATTCTATGTGCACGAAGCCCGTATGATGGGGGCCTCCATACACGCTCCCTGTATAAACAAGAGTTTTGCGATCAATTGTATCTATGGAAAAGACCTGTATTTGGGCTATATGTACCTACGAGATCTTGAGGGCAGGGTCATGGAACGGATTTTAAGGGAAAGATCGCACAATGGGGATTTCACCTCCTTGGAAGATTTTTTGGACAGGGTGTTTATCCCCATAGATCAAGTGGCCATATTGATCAGGGTCGATGCCTTTCGGTGCACTGGAACAAACAAGCACGAACTCCTGTGGAAGGCCCATCTGTTCCTGAACAAGAACATGAAAATAGACCACCCAAAACTGTTTCCTCCCAAGCATCAAGATTTTAAGATTCCCCAGCTCCGAACCACTGACCTTGAGACGGCCTTTACCCAATTGGAACTTCTGGGATTTTGTCTGTGCAGCCCATTTCAATTGCTCAAGGAAACCCCAAGAAACTCCCACGGCAGCAAGGATCTAGAACGCTACTTGGGAAGATATATCGATATTTATGGGTATCTGATAACGGTGAAAAACACCCGCACCCATACCGGGAAACGAATGTATTTTGCCACCTTGATGGACCAGCAGGGAGAGGTTTTCGACACGGTGCTTTTCCCTCCAGTGGCCGCTAAGTACAATTTTATGGGCAAGGGCATTTATCGATTTTATGGCAAAGTGGTAAGCGAATTCGGGTTTTTGAGCATCGAGGCCGTCAAAATGCAAAAACAGGACTATATACAAGACCCGCGATATGTGGAAGCTGCCTCGGCCTGATGGGAGAAGCGATGGTCGGGTGTTTTTTATTTCTTATACCCCAATTACCAGATAGCGTTCAATTCATGGATTTCCAGGTATTTTATCCCGATATTATTTTCGGCACCAATATTTACTAGTTGACCCTGAAACTTGCTTACATCCATAAAGACCCAATAGTCCGTACTGTCCGCATGGGAAGCAAGCCTCAAATCAAAATAAGTTTTGAAATCGCCCGCACTGAAGTCGAGGTTGTACTTTTTGCCATTACTGTTTATAGGGAATAGAATTAATTTACTTTTCACCAAGAACTTTTTCTCCAAGGATGATTTCTGGGCAGTAATACTTGTAAAAGCAAAGAATAAACAGCAAATTGTAGCAAACATTCTTTTCATATATTATCGCGATTGGGCAAATATAAAAATCTTAACGCACAGCCTTGATAGTTTTTAAATCAATTGTAACAATCGGTGCAAGAAGCGTATAACCAATTTAGCTGACAAAAAACCAATCAGGCCATGCACGGTACAAGCTAAGCCCTTGGTGTATTTTATAGTCAATGGGAATAGATCCAGTATTTGAAATGCAATAGTGCTACTTGGGAAAGCAATGGTACAATGAATTTCCATTTGAGTCCAAATGGCTCGTATCTATGTTGTACCCACTCAAAATAAAAAAGCCTCCAATCTCTTGGAGGCCTTGTGTTTACTAGGTGGGCCCTACTGGGTTCGAACCAGTGACCCCCTGCTTGTAAGGCAGGAAAAATGAGTTTTCTTTTAACTACATTTATTTTCCTTTCAATTGATTATCAGTGTTTTATGTATTTTTATTTTTCTTCAATTAACATTTAACGTACCTTTATAAGGTAATTTGTTGTACCTATGTTGTACCCGTTAATAATTTATCCATGGCAAGTATAAAAATGGTCCTGAGAAAAAAGGCATTGTCAGATGGCACTTTTCCGATATGTCTTAGGGTAACCAAAGATAGAAAATCGAAATATTTTAAAACAATTTTTGATGCAGATCCTATCAATTGGGATTTTGGATCAGGGCAATTCAAAAATAATGACCGGCATATCCAAAACAATCGTCTCCTTTTAAAGTTCAAGGATAGGGCACTTGACATCTATTCCAGGCTTAAACTGGAAAATGACGACTTTACCCTTAAAGATTTTGAGAATGCTTTTCGTTTAACCTCAAATCCCGAAAGCAAAAAGCTTTTTGATCTCTGGAACGAATTAATTGCGGAATTGATTACCGCCGGACGGACAGGCAATGCTCGGATGCATAATGACAGCCTTACTTCCTTTAAAACTTTTGTAAAAAAGAAGCATATAACATTTGAAGAACTCGATGTCTCACTGCTTGCCAAATATGAAGCGTACTTAAGGTCACGGGGCGGCACGGATGGCGGAATTAGTGTGAAGATGCGTGCTTTGCGGACACTTTACAACAGCGCAATTGAAAGAAATATTGCCAAAGGTGAAAATTATCCTTTCACCAAGTACAAAATATCAAAGCTAAAAGGGAAAGGAGCGAAGAAGGCACTAAGTTTCGAGGAGGTAAACACTATTGTCAAAATGAACATTGACAAACACCCCGAACTCTTGGATAGCCACAATTATTTTGTTTTCAGTTTCTATACACGGGGAATGAACTTTGCCGATATGATGAAATTAAAATGGGAAAACGTCAAAAACGATCATATCCACTATATCAGGTCGAAAACCAAGGGCAATTTCCAAATCAAGATTCTTCCCCCAGTAGAACGCGTCCTAGAATATTACCGAAAAAATTCCTTCGGAACCAAATATGTATTTCCCATTTTACTCCGAGATGACCTTACTCCCGTCCAGATCGAAAACCGTAAAAAGAAAATCCTCAAAAAGTTCAACGCAGATTTAAAGGAAATCGCCATCCAATGCAAAATAGACAAACCGTTGACAAGCTATGTTGCCCGGCACAGTTTTGCCAACTGTCTAAAACAAAAAGGAGTTGCAACGGATATCATCAGTGAATCACTTGGCCATCAAAATTTAGCGGTAACACAAGCATATCTAAAGGATTTGGACAATTCTGTCCTGGATGCTGCAAGTGCGCTTTTACTTTGAAGGAAGATATTCCTTAATTACTAAATATCATATGTATGCTCACTATTTCTATGAGTTCACGTTTTCATGAACGCATTAAAAAAATTGAACGAAAAGGAAATTATCTATTGGAATAAGGTCTATTAAAATAAAATGACACTTTCAAATGCCGGACACTGCACTTTTGAAATCAAATCCGAAGTGAATTTTTCATTTTTCCATGTAAGCCTGCCAGGTTACCAGTATATACTTTTCCCTTCCATTTTCCATGCGTCTCAAGAAACCGTATTCATAAACAAATAGGTAGACATCGCCCTTTTGGTTCTTCCAAAAATGGGTGAAAAAGTTAGGGTCAAAACCTAAATTCAACAAAGTTTCATTTCTAACAGTTACCTTGCCGCCTTTGTTATATTCCTTTAATATTTTTCTGTTCAGTTTCAACTGATTGTCCACCTTGTTATAAAACCGCACGGGACCCTCCTTTGATTTTTTATATTGATGGGCGCTTTTGCAATGGAGGTCGCAATATTTCTTATCCGTCCTTCCTGAAAGAACTTGTCCACAATGCATACATTCTGTTTGAATTCTCATTTCAATTTAATTAACCGCACTAGTATTCGTATACTATTCGATTAAGATACGATTAAATCATTTTATTTCATGAACTTGACCCTAAAATCATTTTATGTACAAGGGACGAAGTATCACATTAAAACATCTGCTGATCGATGGGAACAAATGTATCGGTCTCCAATTCTCAACGGATAGGGTAATCGAGGCGTTGGTGGATAAGCTTCCCGATTTGAGGTGGAGCGAAACGTTCGGTATGCACTTTATACCAAATACCAAGGATAACCTATCCTTGATTTTTAAGTCATTCAGGGGCGAAGCTTGGATCAATGGCAATTTCTTCTTCGCGGAGCGTATCCTTAACAAGGACAATGCAGATATTGATGTTGCATGGTTCCGAAGAAGAAAGCTAAAAGATGGTTACAGGCCATGCCCCGATGAATATCTCCTCAAATTGGAACTTAAGCGATATTCCAATAACACGGTAAGGGCCTATGTCAACTGCTTTGAATCGTTCATAAATTATTACGGCAACTTGGACCCGATCGATATCAATGAAAATGAGATCAGATCGTATCTACAAAAATTGGTGCAGGAGGGGAAATCGTCCTCGTATATAAACCAAGCGGTAAACAGTATCAAGTTCTTTTATGAAATGGTCCACGGTATGCCCAACCGTTTTTACAGTATAGAACGACCAAGAAAGGAAACAAAACTGCCCAAGGTACTTTCCAAAGAAGAAGTTTTGTCAATCATAGAACACACCAACAACATTAAGCACAGATGCATTGTTGCATTGCTCTATTCTTCGGGACTTCGAAGGAACGAGCTATTAAACCTAAAGGTTATCGATATAGATAGCAAACGCATGATGGTACGCGTACAACTGGCCAAAGGAAACAAGGACAGGTTTACCGTCCTGAGCAACGGATTGCTAAAGGACCTTAAGATCTACTATCGGGAATACCGGCCAAAGGAATTCCTATTCGAGGGAGCTAAGGGTGGTAAGTACAGCACTACAAGCGTATTGAACATTGTTGTTTCGGCTGCAAAGAGGGCCGGTATCCACAAAAAGGTCTCCCCACATATGTTAAGGCACAGCTTTGCGACCCATTTATTGGAGAACGGTACCGATATTCGGCATATACAACTATTGCTGGGGCATAATTCTACGAAGACAACGGAAATCTACACCCATGTAGCGAATAGATCCTTTATGAATATTAAAGATTTACTAACTTAGCCATACATATAAAGGATATATGATCAATAATCATATTCCTATGTTATCTCTTATTTGAAAAAAACATTTTACATATCGATAATATTTCTCTTTGCAGTCCTTATTTGGAATTGTAAGGAAAAATCTGATTCAAATAGCGGAAACGAAGGAAATATAAAGAAAGACTCATTAATTCAAGATTCTATATCTCAATCAGCCAAAACGAAATTGACCAGATATAGCAAAAAATGGATTCAATATGTTGATGAAAACGGATTAAAAACAAGTGAGTGGGAATTGTACATATCTGAACATGGTGACACTATTAGCTGGAATAAGAAAATTTATAAAAATGGGATTCTGGACCTTTCTCAGAGTAATTTTTACGAATTTGATGCGAAAATGACAAAAGATAGTATGATCAAAGGTAGAATTACCTTGTTTTCTAACATGGATTATTCCATCAAAGATCCTGTTGTTGAAAGAGAACTTAGTGTCGATTTTGTAAACCACTTGTCGAACAAAAAAAAGGTCATAACTTTTGAATCAAAAAATAAAAATTATGTGGATTTCGAGTTTAAAAACAATAATGACACTATTGTTGGATTACTAACCGAATACAGACGAATTGATTTAATAAAAAATCCGGATAGTACTCGAATGATCTGGACTAAGCTTCCAATTGACAGTAAATCTTCCACAAACAACATATTTATAAATGTACATAAGCTGGACAAAAACAAGAGATAACAATTGCTATAACAAATAGGGCGTTAAGTCCCGAATCCATTGGCTTGGGCGTGTTTGGAAAGTCCGCCAAATCTTTTGATTTGGCTCTTGAAAATAAAAGATAAGAACAAAATGCAAAAGCTCTGGCTACGTGTGCGGCCGGAAACGAAACGTTTCCCTGCCCGCCCTACTTGCCATAGCAGGACCGTTGTGCAACATAGATGAAAGCTGAAGAAATCATAGGAAAATGGGAATTCAAAAATGGCAGGGCTATTGCTGATGCCAATTGTAAGATCATTGAATTAATGATTGAAAATGAACTAACCAAAATTGAATCAAGCAGTGACGGCTGGACTTCGCTGTATAAAGGACGTAATGGTGAGATTTGGGAATTGAGCTATCCAAATAGTAATTGGCATGGAGGTGGTCCTCCAAAACTTGTTCTAAAACAGTCTGGACCACCAAATAATTAAAATTATGAATCTGACCGAGGAAATAAAGAAACCTTCTCATCAATCAGAACCTGATTTCCTTACCGGAAAACGGATGGAAAAAAGAGATGGATTTAAATGTTCGGATTGTGAAAATCGAATAGAGATAGATTTTCAACGCTAGACTAAGTATTGCAGGATTGGGCTGGAAACACGAAATTGATTACGGACAAGGAACGAATGGAATAAAAAAAACACTATGAAATTGGATTATCTGAAAAATCTCATGACGGTAGATTCCCAATGTTCAATAAAGTGAATTGTGAAAAATGAGGACAGGAATATTTGACTTATTCCGATTTGAGGGAATTCAGTAATTCTGCCTATTCAATTCATGTGCAGGGAAGTCAAATATAAAATAACGTTGCACAACAATTGCTATAACAAATAGGGCGTAAAGCATTGAATCCATTGGCTTGGGCGTGTTTGTGAAGCCCGCCAAATCTTTTGATTTGGCTCTTGATATAAAAAATTAAGAACAAAATGCAAAAGCTCTGGCTACGGGTTCGGCCGGAAACGAAACGTTTCCCCTCCTGCCCTACTTGTCATAGCAGGAGCGTTGTGTGTAATTTGACCAAAACGACAAAAACATAGTGAACGAAATAACTTTTCCATATCATTTAATAATTCCAAGTCTGATTTCAATTCTGATTTTAGGAATAATATTTCTGAAAAGAAAGAAGTTGTTTGCGAGTGGAAAATGGAAATGGTTTTGGATAGGTACGACAGTATTTTTCGGAATTTATCTTCTTGTTGTTGGAGGAGCAACTTATTCTGACTTGAATGCTCAATTGACTTTGAATGAATTTGACCTAAATAAAGACGGATTCTTTAGTGGAGAAGAAATAACGCCTGAACAAAAAGAAGCGATGCGGAAATTGACCTCTGATACAGGAAGGAATTTCTCTTTTATAACTGGATTTATATTTTCTGGAATTATTGCATTTTTTGTTTTTATTGGCGGAAAGTTAATTGAATATATAAACGTGAAAAAAATAAAAACTACACACAACAATGTATAACCGCAATTACGGCGGATTCGACTACGTCCGAATCCACTCGGAATTGCTAACGTGAGTGCTAAACCGAAAATTAACGCATATAAACCCGTAACTGACGGTTATACGAGACCGTTAGCTATAATTCCCCACATAAAGAAACTCTATTAATTTCTTAAGCTAACGAGCTATATTAATTGTAGGAAAATTATACTAAATTTAACCGTTAGTCAGAATTATGAAAATAAAAGTCATCCTAATTTCAGTTTTATTAACGTTTAACCTTTGTTCCTGTCAAAACAAAGAGACTAAGATTAAAACTAGCACCGATTTTATTGAATCTGAACTTCCAGATATTGGAAAGGAATGGAAAAATGCGGACTTGCGTAAGGCATTTGAAGTTCTGCAAGCACTAAAAAAAATGGACACGTTTTCATTGCCGAGGTTAGAGGACAAAAAAACTTCAGCTGTTTTCAAAAAAATAATGACTTCACTACCCAGTATTGACCCAAAGGACTCTGTATACATGTTGGACGAGTTCGACAATTTTAGAGAGTATAAGGGCTCATTACCAGATTTATTAGGACTGTATGGTGCTAGCTCTGAGAGTGAAAATAAGTTTTATAGCAATGAAATAATGGAAGTTTTCAAAAGAACCATAATTGAAACAACAAATACCTCGGAACTTTACTTTCACCATTATGTGACGGACTTGGAAGATTCTGACCCTGAGAGGAAAAAAATCAAATCATTTAACGAAGGGTCATTTAAAATTTTTCTAGGCATATTAAACATGAACGAACCTAACTATAAATATCATTCTGCGGACAAACTTGAATTGGCTGAAACCATATCTTCAAATTTGAAAAAAATATGGCGGAATCTAAATGAAGAATACCGTGTTAAGTTGTTGGAAAAAGTAGAGTATTTTTCTAAACAAAGCGAATACCCTAAAGTACGTGAAGTTTATTTAAAATTGGCGGAGGACTTAAACTGAGTAAATAACTATAGCTAACAATAGTAACCGTTGCACAAGTCCCTGATCTGATAAAAAACGTACCCATTTAAGCCCCTCTGCGGGGCTTTTTCCTTTCAGGCCGGGTATCCGACATCGAATTTTCCCTGGCTTTGACGGTCACGGAACAGCTTAAGAAGGGCGTTTTTCGCAAAATCGGCCAAAGCAAGTCGTCCTGCCCCGCTCTTGACACTTTTATGCGTGAATTTCAGGTACTTCTTCAGGTTATAGGCCATCGCCGAGAGATGCATGCACTTGTTGGCCTGTTCCAAACCGATGGTGTTGATCTTCCTCAGTCCCA
>SWCD01023980.1_pt1 | contig 43726 bp, 43 predicted proteins | sample 4693011 | NCBI WGS metagenome assembly SWCD01 (sample SAMN10267278, study PRJNA491770) | bioreactor metagenome | isolation source: DHS bioreactor inoculated with marine | place: Japan: Omine Ridge, Nankai Trough
TTTTTTTGTCCTTCGTGGAGATATTTGTATTAACTTATACCTAGGGACAACCCTAGGTATACTGGGTCTTTGCCCTAGTTAAAATGCTAATGGTTAATCACTATACTCGCTCCTTCAAAAACAATACTATATTTTATCAATGGGAGATGATTAATGATTATTAAAAAACTATTGGCTTTTACGATTTTATCGACACTGGTAATGACGCCAGCATTCGCAAAAGATGATGCAGGACAGGGGCATGATTATCGCACTTTCCATAGTAATGGAAAAATTGACTATGGGAAAATTGGTGATTCATATAAAGCTGACCTGGTAATGTATCTTGCTGGTAATCAGTTTATGGCAATGGAAGAAGTTATACAGGATTTTCAGAAAAGAAATCCAGATATCAAAACAGTGTATGTAGAAACTATTCCGCCTGGTCAGATTTTGAAAGGACAAATCCTGAAGCAGGGTATGATCAATGGTCAAAAGACGGCTCAAAACCCCGATTTGTATGCCAGTGTTAATCTTGGTCATTTGAAAAAGATTAAAGCAAAAAGCAATATGAATGATTATATTATCTATACACATAATAAACTTGAGTTGATGGTGGCAAAAGGTAACCCTAAACACATTAAGGGGCCTGAAGATTTGGGAAGAGATGACCTGGTGCAATCACATCCTAACCCGTTAACCGAAGGTATCTTCAAATTCTATGGTTCGCAGATGCTCAAGGATCTAGGGCTTTATAAAAAAGTGACAGGTGACAAAAAGTGCAAAAGTTGCTGGGCAGTCGATGGAAAAACTTATTTCACCTCGCGTCATCACCGTGAAACACCGCATCGTATCGAAAACGGTAAAGCAGATGTGGGTATCGTCTGGGCGACTGAAGTTAAGCACGCTCAGGCAGAAAAACGTCAGGTAGAAGGTGTAAGTATTCCTGCACCTTATAACATGGGTCATAAAGTAGGCTACGCAATGGGTGCGTTGAAAACAGGTCGTAACCCGTACAATGCAATGCGTTATCTTGCTTATCTCGGAACGAAAGGTGCGCAGGATATCTATGCTAGTTATGGATTTGTTAAAGCATCAGCAGAAGACTTAAAATTAAAGCCTATTCCTGCAAAGAAGTAATAATTAAAATCATATAGCTTTTTAAGTAAGATACTTCTATTTTCCAGTTTGGTTAGAGTAATATCAATACATGGTTATGGAAGGTCAATAATCAAAAAAACAGGGGGCTTAATGCCTCCTGTTTTTTTGCGGTTTTGTGTCATATATTTGAGTTTTAATAAAAGAGAGAAATAATGAATCTTGATAGAGTCAGTTCAGGGAATAATGTGCCCAATGAAATAAATGTTGTTATCGAAATTCCATCTCATGCAGACCCTGTAAAATATGAGCTGGATAAGGAGACAGGCGCGATGTTCGTTGACCGTTTTATGTCTACAGCAATGCACTATCCCTGTAATTATGGTTATGTGCCGCATACACTTTCTAAGGATGGTGACCCGGTGGATGTGCTGGTGCTTTCACCCGTTCCGCTGATCTCTGGTTCGGTTATTCAATGTCGACCTGTCGGTGTTTTGTTAATGACAGATGAAGCGGGTGATGATGCAAAAGTCCTTGCTTTGCCAATAGATAAATTATGTAAAACATATAGACAAATAGATAGTTATCGTGACTTGCCTGAAGACTTGTTAAATCAGATATCTCATTTTTTTGAACACTATAAAGATCTTGATGAAGGCAAGTGGGTTCGTATTGGTGGCTGGGGTGGTGTGGATGAGGCTAAAAGTGAAATTTTAGATAGTCTAAAGCTGTATCAAGATGCACCTGAAAAGCCGAATTTTTAGCATTACAATGGCACCAGGTGCGTATGAAGCTTCGGGCTTATCACGCTTGACTCTGCCCGGGGTTGATGGGTAAGTTTAGTTTTAATTCACGGTATATCCGATAAATACGCTTGTGCTCCCATTTGCAGCCTGTTGTTTTTCGGGGGGGGCATCAACGTAACGTCTTTACAAAATATCTGTAATAGTTTCACGGTTGAGATTGCTTGATATATCAATAAATAATATCATCTGTGAATGAAGATTTTGTTAGTGGAAGATGATACTAGTGCTGCCGGTTATCTTGTTAAAGGGTTGAGTGAGAGTGGGTATGTCATCGACCATGCTGAGGATGGTGAAACAGGCCTGCATTTTGCTCTAACAAATGATTATGATGTCTTGATCATTGATCGTATGCTGCCGAAGCGTGATGGGCTATCCATTATTCGCATGCTACGTGCAGATGGCAATGAAACACCTGCTTTGATACTCAGTGCGCTTGGAGAAGTCGATGATCGCGTCGACGGCTTGCGTTCAGGTGGTGACGACTATCTTGTGAAACCCTATGCGTTTTCAGAATTGCTGGCCAGGCTCGAAGTGCTCGCACGACGTAAAATAAAAGTACAGGAAGTAAATGAGCTTCGTGTTGCTGATTTGCAAATGGACCTCGTCACCCGCAAAGTCACACGCTCAGGAAAGTTGATTCGCCTTCAACCCCGAGAACTACGCTTACTGGAATTTTTAATGCGCCATGCTGGACAGGTGGTGACTCGAACAATGCTGCTTGAGCATGTATGGGATCTGCATTTTGATCCGCAGACAAACGTCATCGACACGCAGATCAGCCGTCTGCGTGCGAAGATAGATAAAGGATTCAGCAGTCCACTGCTGTATACGATACGCGGCATGGGATACAAGATTGATGAAACCCCGTAGATTATTAAACACGACAGCCATGCGTCTCGCCATGCGCTATGGGCTGTTTTATGCGGTACTCATCGCAACCGGGCTTGGCGCACTTTACTGGGCAAGTAGTCGTTACGTCGATAGCCAGATAACAGCCAGTCTTGAACAGGAATTAAATAAACTTGTCGTGCTGGATAAGACGCAGGGAAGGCAAAAATTGAAGGCGTTACTGGCTTCACAGAGTACCGCCGAAACTGAAAACAGGCATTATTTTCTGCTTCAGGAAACCACATCTGAAAAAAATACCGGGAATATCCTTAAGTGGCCAGCTACTTTAGAAGCCGATGGCCATGTGCAAAATATCTGGTTTGAGGAAGATATGATCCTGGGGCAAAAAGGTGATCAGGATGGTTACTGGCCTATGATTGGCATTGTCCTGGATGATGGTGCCCGATTACTTGTCGCACAGGGCGTTAGAGAGGCTGAAGACCTGCAGGAATTCAGTTTGATAACCATGGCTGCTATTCTCATTATCTCTATCAGCCTCGCGTTGCTTATGGGCTGGCGACTTGGTCGTACTATGTTGAGCCGAATCGACCGGATCAATGAAACGGCAGCAAGTGTTTCTGCAGGTAACCTGTCTCACCGAGTCCCTCTTAGCGGTAACGATGATGAATTTGATGAGCTTGCGACGCATTTAAATACGATGCTGATCCGGATCGATGACCTGCTTACAGGGATGAAGCAGGTAACGGATAATGTTGCTCATGATCTTCGCAAGCCATTAACACGTATCCAGAATCGAGTTGAAGTCACACTTCTTGAATCAAGAGGTGAAGCAGAATATCGACAGGTTCTCGAGGAGGTAATGGTCGATGCTGAAGAATTGATTTCTACATTTAATGCCCTGCTGGCGATCGCGCAACTGGAAGCTGGTAGCTTTAAAGGTGAATGGTGTGATGTCGATATTTCATCTTTGCTCGAAGATATCTGCGAGCTGTACAAAGACCAGGCCGATGATGAGGGCCGCAGGTTACAGATAGAGGTTGCGCCAGACCTCATCGTGACAGGGAACCGGCAGCTGTTAGCTCAGGCTATTACAAACCTGCTGGATAACGCGTTCAAATTTACTGAAGCTAGCGGTACCATCCAGGTCAGGGCCAGGAGAGAGCAGGGAATAATAGAGCTACTCATCATAGATAATGGTTCGGGTATACCGGCGGATCAGCGTGAAACAGTACTGCACCGCTTTATTCGACTCGATAAAGCAAGAAATACTTCCGGCAACGGACTCGGCCTTAGTCTGGTGAAGGCGGTACTGGATCTGCATCATGCAGATTTAAAACTGGCGGATAATGATTCCGGCTTGCGAGTGGTAATAACGTTCAAATCATCATGATCTATCTTTGCTTCGAGTGTATTACCATTGCATAGAAAGGTTTATGCCTACGGTATGTTTAGCTATAGTCGGTGTCGCAACAATCCCTTTATATTCCGTAGTAAAGTAATAACTGCTAAGTGTCCCAATCGCAGCACCGGCAATGACATCGTTTAAATAGTGTTTGTCAGACTCCCCCTCAACACGACTATAGCCGACAAAGCTGGCCAGAGCATAGGCAGGTAGTCCAGCTTTCCAGCCGTATCGTTTCTGTATGAAGGCTGCGCCCTGAAAAGCGGCAGAGGTGTGACCGGAGGGAAAAGAATGGCTGCCGTTATTCTCTGGCCTGGTCTTGTTTACGGCATATTTTAAGCCATGGGTGATGACTACCGTCGTTAGGAATGATTTATAGAACTGCGTTCTTCCTTCTTTGTCATCAAGGTAAAAGGTTGCGCCGTATCCCGTCAAAGGGATAAGCACCTGAAAAATATCGCCTAGTTGCTCTGTTGTGCCTTTTCCAGCATAGACGTTATTTGTAACAGTTAGTAGGAACAGTATTGCTAAAGTGCAACTCTTCACCGTAAAACCTTTTTCGTTGTAAGTTTAAATATAAGATTTAATGATGTTTGGTTCTTAACAGTAATTTATAGAGAACCGGCATGACGATAATCACCAGCGGAATCTGTACCAGTAAGCCAGAGATGATGGCGATCGCAAGCGGTTGTTGCATCGCTGACCCCTGTCCTAACGCCAACGCCAGAGGCATCAATGCAAGGATGGCGGCGAGTGTTGTCATAGCGATCGGACGCATACGATTAAAGCCTGCATGTATCAACGCCTCGGACTGGGTAACCCCGGATTTCAATAACTCGTGATACTCTGAGAAATAGAAAATAGATACCTCGGTGACGATGCCGAGGATCATGGTCATGCCCATCATGGCGGTAATATTGAGCTCGATACCGGTGATCCAGAGCCCGGTAAAAACGGCTGACATCGCCAGTAACGGCGAAGCCATGATGGCGAGGGCGGCGGCGAACTCTTCGTACATGAACAGCAACAGTACAAAAATCAGTGCCAGCGCTGCAATAAATACCGCGATCAAACCTCGAAAAGCTATCTGCTGCTGTTTATACAGGCCGCCCAGTTCGTAGTACATCGTCGCTGGCAGCAGGCCGGGTTTTGCCAGGGCCTGTTTGATATCACGGATAGTGGAGCCGAGGTCACGCCCGCTGATACGACCGGTGACGGCGACCATGCGTTTGAGGTTATCGCGGCTGATCTGCGGTTGTCCGAGTTCGGTCGTTATGTGCGCGATACGTTTCAGTGGGAAGCGGTGGCCATCCGTTGCGCGCAGCCAGATTTTATTGATGGCACTGGTTTTATCGCGCGCAGAGGGCGGCACCCAGAGCCGTACGCCGACCAGTTTGATATTCTCCTGCACCTGCGTCGTCACCAGGCCGTTAAACCAGGCATTGAGCTGCTGCGTGACAAGGTCGGGATCAATACCTTCGAGCGCGGCCTTGTCCCGGTCAACAATAATATTAATGGCATCACCGGCCAGTACCACACCATCTTTTACATCGACGACACCGGTAATCTTACCGATGGCGTCTGCCACATGCGGCGCTGTGGCCAGCAACTCGTCGAGATTATCGTCGTACAGTTTGATCTGGATGGGTTGCGGTACGGCCGTCAGGTCGCCGATAAGATCCTCCATCAGTAATGCCATCTCCACTTCGAGCCCCGGCACTCTGGCTTCTATCTCTGTGCGTACCTGATCGATAACAGTATCGATGGCTGGCCGCGGAAAGGGTTTCAAACGGACAAAAAAATCACCTTCATTGGCTTCTGTCAGGCTGCCGCCCAATTGTGCCCCGGTTCGACGCGAGTAGGTTTCCACCGCCGGGTTGGCGCGCAGGATGGTTTCCACCTGCCGCAGCAGCCGGTCAGTTTCAATCAGAGAAGTGCCGGGGCTTGAGCGATAGTCAAGAATAAACCCGCCTTCGTCCATGTGCGGCATAAAACCCGAGCCAACCTGTTTAAAGGCAAACAGGCCGATCAGAATAACAGGCACAATGCCGACAAACACTAACCATGGTCTGGGCATGAGCCGATACATAAAATTTTTATAGCCCTGTTGAAGACGACTGAAAACAGGGCCGTTATCTTCTTTTTCCGCATCTTTTTGATGTAACAGGTGTTCTGCCAGCAGGGGGACCGCTAACCAGGCAAGCAGAAAAGAAATAAACAGGCTGCTGGCCATGGTCAGTGACAGCGCTTTAAAAAAGGCACCTGTGACCCCGCTAAGAAAAGCCAGTGGTGCGAAAATGATGATGGTTGCTGCAGAAGAACCCATCAGTGGCGGAGTAAATTCAATCGCCGCCTGGCGAACAGTGAGTGCGATATCCTGCTTCTTTTCTCGCAGACGGCGGATGATATGCTCGATCATAACGATGGCATCATCAACAATGAGACCGACCGCAGCGGCCATACCGCCCAGGGTCATGATATTGAAACTCATATTCAGTACATTGAGCAGTAATACGGTCGTGGCCAGCACAGCAGGCACGATCAGTACTGCGATCAGGGTGATCTTCAGGCTACGTAAAAATATCAGCAGGACAAATGCGGCCAGTACGATACCGATGGCAATGGCATCACGTACGCTTTTCGCCGACTCTGTAATCAGCTGGCTCTGGTCATACCAGTTGGCAATGGCGACGCTGGCGGGTAATTTATTTTCGAAATTTTTCAGTCGTTGCTGGATGTCATGGACGATCTTGACCGTATTGCCCCCGGGCTGCTGATAGACCTGTATCAGCACAGCATCGTGACCATCAGCTGTAACACGCCGCCATTGCGGCGCGGTTGTCGGGTAGATGCGTGCGATGTCTTCCAGCCGAACCAGTCCGTCCGCACCGCTGCGCAGCACGGTGTTCTCGATGGTATCCAGTGAGTGAATACGGGTGTCGGACAGCATCAGATAAAGCTTGTAGTGGTCTTCCAGCCGGCCGATTGCCTGTAAAACGTTGCTGGCAGAGATTGAGCCGGCGACGTCACTAAAGCTCAGGCCATAAGCACCCATCTTGTCGGGATCGATCTCGACGCGATATTCTGCCTGCTTGCCGCCCATCACCCTGACGCTGGCGACGCCATCGATCGACGAGAGCAGCGGTATTAACTGGTACTGCCCGATATCACGCAGCTCTACCAGGGTTTTCAGATCGGATGTCAGGCTGTAAGCAACAACCGGAAATACCGTCGGATCCATACGCCGCACCGAAAAGCTGGTGCCGGCAGGCAGTGTCGGCAATACCTGGTTAATGGCCGAACCCACCTGTAGCATGGCGGCAATCATGTCTTCTCCCCACTGGAAGTTGATCGACACCTCTGCGCTACCACGGCTGGTGGTCGAACGCAGGCTGGCGACACCGGGGACAGATCGCACGGCCTGCTCCACCGGCCGGGTCACAGCGATAATCATCTGGTCAGCGGGTCGGTCGCCTGCCTCCAGTGACACCACTACCCGCGGGAAGTCGATGTGAGGAAACAGGGCAACGGGTAATTTCAGGCCCGCAGCAACACCGGCGAGCGCAAGGATAACCACCAGAAATAGTATGGATCGACGATGGGCAGCCGCCCAGTGGGCAATATTCATTTGTTTGCCTCTCGAACAGTGGCGCCTTCACTGAGTTCATAATTCCCCAGTACCACCACACTATCACCGACTTTTATGTTGCCTGAAACCTCTATTTCTTCGTTCTGTTCCAGCCCGACCTGTACGTTTATTTTATGCGCCTTGCCTTCTCTAACGATGTAGACAAAAGCATCAGCGTCATCGCCAAGTACGGCGCTGCGAGGAACCATCAATGCCGGGTGCACTGGCAGGTGGATGTGTCCGATGATGCGGCTGCCAAGAATCAGGTGATCGATCTGGTCTTCAGGAATCGGTGCCAGCACTTCAACCAGGTGAGTAGCCGGGTTAATCATCGCATGAATTTCCCGGATTTTGCTCTTTACCCGTACCTCGGGGACAAAAACGGAAGTGATAGTAACCGGGGTGCCTGACTCAAGAAACCCCAGATCCTCCGCTTCCACGCCCAGGCGGGCAATAAGACGTTTCTCTGCTGCGATGAGCATGGCCGTGGTATCTGCCTGCACCCGTTGCCCCTGCGCAACATCGAGCTGCGTGATGATGCCATCCATCGGTGCCAGCAGGGTTTCTTCCGCCAGATCAAGGCCGCGTTTGCGCAGTGCCTCCAGTGACGCCCTGGCATCCCCCAGTGCCTTGCGTGCGGCATCGACTTTTGCTTTGGTGGTCAGCTGTTCCTCGAGCAGGCGTTGAGTGCGTTTTAGCTCACGCCTGGCAAAATCAACAGCACTTTGTGCCTGCAGATATTGCATGCGCGCCTCAGGCGCTGTCACTACCTCGAGTAATTTATCGCCACTTTTTACCCGTTGTCCGAGTCTGACCCAGACGCGGTTTATCAGGCCGGCATGTGGCAGTGAAAGACTGAGCACCTGATCAGGATCAGGATCGAGAATGCCGTAGGCAATCAGCGTCTCGCCGATGGACTTTTCTGTAACGACAGCGGTTTTTACTGCAACGCTGGGCGCTTCGCCTGCAACACAGACTGTCACCGGTATCATTTCGAGTACAGTCAGTAGCAGGAACAGTTTGATTAAATTTTTCATTGAAGATTTTCCATATATTTTGTTTGCTGACAGCGTGATTTCATCCTGTCGTATTTTATATTCGATTTCATTGTGATGACTGAATCTGCCGCACTGGTTTGCGCCAGCGCTCGGTGGCAACATAGATCACCGGCAGCACATTCAGGGTTAACAGCGTGCCGGCGGTGAGGCCGCCAAACAGCATGATGCCAAGTGGTTGCAGCAACTGCGGGCCTTCGCCGATACCCAGGGCAGCCGGAATCAAAGCCAGCAATGTGGTCAGGTGAGTGAGCAGCATGGGACGGGTGCGCAGGCGTACCGCTTTCCGCACAGCGGTGATTGCATCCAGTCCCTGGCGACGAAAATTGCGGGTGAAAGTGAGCAGCATGATGCCATTATTGGTAGCGACCCCGATCAGCGTAATAAAGCCGATGGCAACGGTAATGTCGATCGGCTGCCGGGTGATGAACAGTGCCAGTGCTGCGCCCATAAAATCCAGTGGCAGTTTGACCAGTACCACGGCCGGATCTAGCAGGTTACCGAGCTGCACGGTGATGATGCCATAGACCAGTAATGACGAGGCCAGCAGCACCCACAATAGCTGAGCGCCGGTGTGTAACAGTTCACCATACTCACCGGTATACGCCCACTGGATATCAGCGGGCAGGCCCAGCTGTGACAGTGTCTGTTGCAAACGGTTGATCACTGTCAGAGGATTACCGTCAATCTCGGCCGTCAATGTGAGTGCGCGGATACCGTGTTGATGTTCGATGCTGGGGTAGCTCGAACGTTGTTCAATTTTTGCCAGTTGCTGCAGCGGGATGAGTTTGCCCCGTGCATTGGTGACCAGCACCTGTTTTAGATCCTCTAACTGGTGCCGGTATTCACTGGCATAACGCAGGAACAGGTTGACGGGTTTCTGGTCGATCACCACCTGATTGATGACCTCGCCCTGCATGGCGGTGCGAACCGCCCGCGCCACATCACGGGCACTGACATCAAAACGCGCCAGTGCCGCGCGATCGACAGCCACGCGTAACTGGTCGACAGGAATCTTGGTGTTGTTGACCACGTTGGCCAGGCCGTCGACATTGCCGGCGGCCTGTTCCACCTTCGCCGCTGCCGCATAGAGCTGTTGCAGATTGTTGCCGTACAGGGTGATGCCAAACAGCGCCGGCAGACCGGAGAAAGATTCATCCAGTTTTTCAGTGGTGGGTTCGTTAACCCGGCCGATCACTCCGGGGGTCGACGCTAATAGCTGCTCAATGTCAGTTTTTACTTTTAGCGGGTCAGTTGCTACAGTTTTATCGAGTCGTACCACCAGTTCGCCCTGGTTGGCGCCTTCCAGATAAAAAGAGGACTCGGGTGATCCGGTGCGGCGAAAAACGGATTTGACTGTAGCCATCTCGAGCAGTTGCTGTGCCAGTTCACTGCCCACACGATTGCTTTCTGAAAGTGACGTGCCCGGCGGCAGTTGATAGCTCAGCAACAGGCTGTCTTCGTCCAGCAACGGCAGCATTCGCGCCGGGTTAAAAACCAGCAGGGTCAGACTGGCCAGCAGTAGTAACAGGGTAAACAGCAGCGTTTTGCCGCGGTGACGCAACAGGCCATCAAGCAGCTTCAGGTTAAAATTTTCCAGCCAGTGCATGATCACATCCGCAGGGCTTTTACCGCTGCCTGCGTTTTTTGCTTTGCCTGCGTTATCTGCGCTCGTTGCCTGCGCCCGCATCCAGTGCGCTGCCGCCAGCGGAATCAGAGTGACTGATAACAGCAGTGAAAACAGCAGCATAAGACTGAAGGTGATGCCAAACGCATGTGTCAGACGACCGGCCAGCCCGCTCACCATGACCAGCGGGGCAAAGGCAGCGAGGATGGTGAGCGTGCCGGCGACATCAGCGCTAAAAATTTCACGGGTGCCACTGAGTGCTGCCTGCCAGGGCGACTGCCCCTGACGGTGATGCCTGTCGATGTTCTCCAGTACCACGATGGCATCATCATCGATCATGCCGATGGCGACGGTCAGGGCGCCGAGCGTCATCAGGTTGAGGCCGATATCAAGTCCGCTCATCACCCAGAAAGTGCCCAGTATGGATAATGGAAAGGTGATCGCTATCACCAGACTGCTGCGATTGCGCCCGAGGATCAGGATCACGGCCACGATAGCCAGCAGCACACCGGCCAGCAGATTGTTACGCATGTTGCGGTACGCCAGGCCGATAATTTCTGCCTGATCGTAGAATTTCTTCAGCTGGCTGCCAACGGGTAGCGTGGTATTCGCCAGTTGTTCATCTACCGCGCTGGAAACGGCAAGCGTACTGGCATCGGGCTGTTTTTGAATGGTAAACGCCACGGCCGGCAGTTCGTCGCTGGTGATGACATAACGCTGGGGCTGGGCACCGGCATAAACATCTGCGACATCTTCCAGTAGCACGGGGCGGCCATCCGGTCCATGTGCCACGGTTACTTTTTTCAGGTCATCCAGTTGCAGCAACCTGCCTTCGGTGCGTATCAGCAGGTCACGACCATGTGCCTGCAGATAACCGCCGGTATCCAGCACGCTGGACTGACGCACCGCCGCTGCGATGGCATCTGTTGTCAGTTGATAACGGCGCAACTGAAGTGGCTCTACATCGATGCGCCATGCAGATTGTGCACCCCCCATCACCTCGACGCGAGCGACGCCCGGCAGTGCTGATAAGCGCGGTGCCAGTTGATATTGTGTCCACGCCCGTAATGCGACCGGGTCGCCGCCGCTCAGTGTATAGGTAGAGAGCATCGCCAGTGAGGTGCCGATATTTTCCAGCTGTGGCCGGCTGCCGGTGGGCAGATTGACTGTCGCCAGTCGGCTGCTGACCAGTTGCCGTGCCTGAAGTACATCGATGCCCCAGGTGAACTCTACCGTTACCTGGGAAAACCCGGGGGCAGAAGTCGAACGCACCCGCCGCAGATTGGTCAGGCCCAGCATGGCATTTTCGACAGGCCGGGTGATCAGTTGCTCCATATCTTCGGCGGTGCCGGCTGGATAATGTGTAATGATGTTGATCAGGGGGTAGTCGAGCCGTGGAAACAGGTCGACCGGCAGTTTCTGCAGACTGGCCATGCCACCGACAGCGAGCAGCAGCATGCCGAGGATCAGCGCGTTGGGATGGCGGAGAAGTCTTTCAAGCATCTAACTAGGAGCCTGTCCGAGAATAGAAGTCGTAGCGAGGGAAAGCTGTTTTGAGTCAGATATTTTCATAATTTGAGGCGAATAGCACCACTATTTAACGAATATTATGGAAAAATATGGCCAAAATCAGCTTTTCCACAGTAGGCTTTCTATTCTCGGGCAGGCTCCTAGTCAACAAATTTGATAAGTTCTTTAAGGTCCCGATAGAGCCGCTCATAGGCACCTTCAGTCACCACTGTCGCGCCTGCCGCAATGCCCTTCAAAACGGGAATACGGCCATCTGCGGCGGCGGGGCCGACCTTGATTTCGACCGCTTTGTATGTCGACGCTTTTTGTATGATGGCCCAGGTTCTACCATCTCTGGCGACCACTGCGGCTGCCGGTAACCAGACAACCGGTTGTGGCGCAGCCAGGTGTTCGACTTTTATCCAGTTGCCTTCGCGCAATAAATAGCCGGGATTGTTTGCTTCGAAACGGATCAGCCACAGACCTGATGCCTGGTCATACAGTGGCACACCATCGACTGGTCGAAGGCGCACTTTGCTAGAATGGCCGGGCCAGACCGTCTCGCCCTTCTGCCAGGTGGTCAGCGCGTTTTCGCTGATGCCGACATCGAGATACACGCTGTCCAGTGCCTCCAGTTCCAGGATGGTTGCGCCGGCGGACAGCTGTTCTCCCAGTGACGTTCGACGTGCGATAACGACACCGGAAAAAGGCGCCTGTAATCGACCAAGGCGTGTTGCAACTGTCTGCAGGTCCTGTGTTTTGATCTGTTTGATGAGGCGCGTTGCACTGGTATCGATGTGCAGGATATCCAGGTCTGCGGCCAGCGTTTCCCAGGCCAGACGGGTCTTGCTTTCAGCTGCGGCCACGGCCTGCTCGCCGAGCGTCAGGTCACGCCGGGTGATGGTGTGCTCTTTTTCGTTTTTACGCAGCAGTTGCAGGCGCTTTTGTGTCAGTGCCAGTTCCTGTCTGGCCAGATGCCAGGCGGCAAGATGCAGGCGCAGCACCGGCGCTTCAAAGCGGGCAAGTTCATCACCGCTGTTTACCTCTGCGCCGGGTTCCACTTTGAGTGCGGTGATGCGTACCTCAAAAGGTACACTGAGGCGGGTTTGCTGGCGCGCGCTGATCCGGGCAAAAGCGGTTTCACGCGGTTGCCATGTACCGGCAACGGCCTGCTGTGTTCTGACCGGGGCAGCGACTGCAGACGCGCCCGATAATAATGTTCCGCATAAAAAAATCAGTAAACAACAGATTGTGCGATAACTCTTCAAAGTTTTAAGCCTCACTGCCGCGTAATTGCCGACTGCTCTGCATGATTCGGTGTTATCGTTTCAGGGGAGTTTTCAGGCAAGGCTAATAATGCCTGCAGGGCGATCCGGTTTTCCCACAGCGATTGCTGTAATGATATCTGCTCCAGACGTTTATTGACCCAGGTGGATTCCATGTTGAGAAAAGTGAGCGCATCGATATCGCCGCGGCCATAAGCTTTGCGTGCACGTTCAACCAGCCCGTTCAAACGTGGCAAATAGGTCTGCAGGTTCAGCTGCTGTTTTTCAATGATGGTTTGTAAGTCCAGTAGACGACTGACATCATTTTTCGCCTGTATCAGACGGGCGGCATATTCCACAGACAGTTGCTTACGCGTTGCCCGCTCGATCGCAATGCCGCCACGGTTGCCACTGAACAAAGGTAATGTCAGCCCGATATTGAACCCCGTGGTGTAGATACCGCCAGTATCACGCGCGCGGGTAATGCCGATACTGAATGAAGGAAACTGCGCCAGGATAGCGGCTCTGACTTTTTCTTCCTGTGCCTGATAACCGGCTTTGAGTGCTAACAGATCAGGGCGAATTTGCGGCAGTCTGTCTAACTGGGATTGTATCGCGGTACGCTTGAGCGATATTTCAGCCGGCAGTCTGCTAAGAGTAATCATGGCATCTGATGGTAGGCCCAGTAGCAGGTTGAGTGCATGCCGGGTCTTATTATGTTCCTGCGCCAGTATAGTGATCTGGGAAAAAGTATCGATCAGTGCCGTCAGGTCGGTACCGTTGACATCAAGCGTGATATTGCCCTGCATCATGCCCGTTTTAGAATGCTGATACCGTTCCTGATACAGGTTCTGCATCGTATGCAACAGAGTCAGTCGTTGTTCTTCAAGCTGATAACGCACGACCAGCGAACGTGCCTGTTGCACCACCTGCCATTCCTGCCATAAAAGTTCCAGCTGCACTTTCTGCTGGCGTCCCTGTTCGCTGTTGATTCGCGCCTGGCGGGTGATCAGTGGAATAATGTCATAACCCAGACCGGCGCCCCAGGCGTTGACCAGTCCAGAGGTGTCGCCGGTCGGTTTATCCAGGCTGGTCGATAACTGGGGGTCGGGCAGCAGCCCGGCTGAAAAAACCTGCGCACCGGCCACTTCGTACTGCGCACGACGAACTTTGAGGTCCGGGTTTTCAAGTACGGCAAGGATGGCTACTTCAGTCATATCCAGGCCATCAGCCAGGTTGATCTCATGACTTCCCTGCCTTGATTTGAGGGTCTCATTGGCGTCCACTGTCAGTATCTGCAGATTTTTCTGAAAAGAATTATCTTCAGGCAGGGGTTTCTCCTGATAACTCGCACAGCCAGTGAGCAGGGTGGAGAACAGTATTGCGGCAGGTAAGATCGGCGATAGACGTTTTAAACAGTGGCTATCCGATAATTCAATTGGCATTAAGACTTTCTCCCGAAGTCATTATTTTTGTCAGATTTGTAAATAGCTTAATATTAATACTTATTGTGATTTTATATCTTTATAGTTTTAATAGCCGCAGTAAGTAAATATCTATTCCTGAATCATCGCTGTTTAGCGATCAGTGACCGGGTTAATCTTCAGGTTGGTAACCGGTATCATCGTACGGCGGGTAAGAATTATAAGGTTCATCAGGATACCAGCCGTTATCCCAGCCAAATGGATAACCGCCATAGAGATAACCATCCTCATATCGTGTCCAGTATTTCTGGTCCAGAAGTTGTTGATTGCGTCGTACCGATTCAAGGTGCGTCTGTTGCAGATAATTCAGCACTGTATCTGATACACCCTGTTGCTTTAGATCGGCGATCTGGCTTGCACTTAAATGATAGACAGTGCCGGATACTTTAATGGTATCGAGGATAAAGCTCACTGGTTTGCCGGCTTTGCTCATCAGAACTATCTCGTCGATGCTGACATAATTGCCTGGTTTCGGGGATATGATACTGCAGCCCATTATCAGGCTGATTAAAACTGCCGTGAGAAAAATTTTGCCTGCTTTGTGGCGGTATCGTATCAGATTAGTCGATTCTGGCGTATTTGACATGGTGTTACCTGTAAGTTTTTATGAGGAATTATTTTAAATAACCGGTGCTAGTGGGGGGCGACGTTTACACCCAGATCATACACCAGTTGTCCACCGAACCAGGCAGTGGTCAATACGATGAACAGCACTATAAGCCCGGTAACCCACATGAGCCAGCTGGTCCGGAGGTTACTGTTCTGCCTGCGATAGAACCATATCTCGATCACGGCCATGGATGAGAGGATGATAGCACTCAATTGTCCCAGCTCTTCATGTGCTTCGAGTGAAGCCATAGGAACGCCAGAAGCAACCGCCGCATCGAGTGCGACATCGCCGAATACGGCGGCAATGACGGCGGTGACCGCAGCCAGGACCAACAGTGCAAGACCTGTTGTCGGCAGGCATTTACGTTCACATAAACGTTGCCCTTTGATGAGCGCTAACAACTGTACGGCTATTGCAGTCGGTAGAAGGGCTAGTGGAAAATGCACCAGCATGGGGTGAATATGAGCAATATCGAACATTGTGTTTCTCCAGTTGAAGTATTATCTTGTGCCTGTTACTTTTCGAAAGATCAGCTTGCTATGAAGCGGTTTTTTCAGTTATTCGATCTGGAAGTACTCTTCGATGTTGTCCACTAGTTCAAGCTCTTCCTCTGACAGAGCAATCAATTTTCCGGTTTTTGTTTCAACCATGATCGCCTGTATGACGGGATCAACCTTGTGGATTAATTCAGTGCCATCCTTTCTGTCTGAGATAATGGTTTTAATGTTCTGCCAGGTGGCATACAGCTCAGCTTTGCGTGTTTTGATCAAGGCTTCGTTGTTCACGATGGCGGAAGGGTATTTGTTGAATATCAGCAGCTCCCGACCCAGGTAATCCATCCAGGCAACTTTCCTTCCGTATTCATGTTCGAATTGTGTTGTGACGATCAACTGACCGGAGAACTGGTTGATGACGGATGCCAGTGCAGACAGGTCATCCATCTCGGCAATCTCGACTGAGACCAGGTTAAACCAGGCGTTTTGCAAGGCGATCTTTCTCGATAATGCATCGGCGCTACTCCTTTCCCGGTTGATCCGGTTCAGCTCATCCATCGCCTTACTGATCTTTGTAAACTGTTGTTTGAGTTTGTCAGTGTTTTTGTTCTCGAGCTCGTCCAGCATGTCTTCTGCCGGTGACTCCATCTGTATCAACTGTTGATTAATGGTATCTTCAGCGAATGATTTTGCGCTGGCAGCTGGTGCTATAAATGCTGTTCCTAAAATAGCTGATAGAACAAACTTTTTATATTCTCTAATCATGTTTTTATCCTGTTAGTGTTAATTACCCAAAGGTATTTGTTACCTGGCCAACATGGGCCAGCCGAACCAGCTGGAACTGTCACAGATGTTGATCGTCTCATCAGTATCTCCAGCGACTTTTCTCCTGTTGAAAACAGCTTACGACACAGCACATTGCGACAAGCTTTCTCGAACATTACATTTTGGTAAGGATGAGGATGTGTGTGCGTATTGAGCCTGTTGGTAACAGTTACCTGATTATTTTTCGCAGTGGGGTGGTGTACTGATATGCTCCAGCTGAGCAAAAAATCATGCATCATTTTTTGCGCTTCGATAAACTGCTATAAAAGCTACGCGACGGGTCGGACGGCTGAATTAAACGTTACGGATTAAATAAAACCGAATGAATAAGATACTTCTTTTAATACTACTATTCGTTATTTCCGGGGTTGCGCAAGCAGACGTAAGAGTGCGACCAGTGGATTGGGCGCAGCCAATAATTGGCGCAGAACTGTATAACCTGTACAAGGTTTCTGATGATGTATACCGGTCTGCTCAACCAGATGAAGAGGATTTTCCAATACTGTCTCAACTGGGAATAAAAACCATATTAAATTTGCGTCATTATCATGCAGATGAAAGTGAGGTTGAGAGTAATGAATTTGTTTTACAAAGATTAAAACTGGATGCATTAAATATTCAATTTGATGACCTGGTGAAAGCCATGCAAATTATCGATAGTTCAGCTAAACCGGTACTGGTACATTGCTGGCATGGGTCTGATAGAACGGGGGCGGTAATAGCAACTTACAGGATGATATTTCAGAACTGGCCAAAGAAAAAAGCAATTGATGAGTTTTTAAATGGCGGTTATGGATACCATGCAGTTATTTTTTCAAATATTGAGCAGTTACTCGAAAATCTGGATATACAAAAGGTTCGGGAAGAAATGAAGCTTAATCAAACACGGCGTCCTGGATTGACGGCGCAATAAAATGCGTCGTATCGAATGCCTGGCGTACTCATAAGGGTCTAAGCCAATATCTTCGAGCCATGCCTTTAGAATTCGAGCATACTGTCCTGAGAAGTCTTTATGTCGTCTATGTAAACAAGGCGTGTTTTACATGGACGACATTCAACTAAGAAATTGCCAAAGCGGAGCTTCAATGTGTCTGGTTAGTTGCTGTAGTTCTTCTGTGCTTTTGGGTGAGTCTTCTGCAATATTAAGATATCTCCCCGTCTCTCATTGTGATCAGAGGTAAGTCGAATGTTAGTGGGCTTTGGTAGTTGTAGCTGTCTCAGAAATTTGGTGTGGTTTATTTTTCTACGTATTATCTTCTTCTTTAACGGCTGACTTAAAATTTTTAATTGCTGAGCCTAAATCGCCGCCTACGTTTTTTAATTTTTTTGTACCAAATAATAAAAGAACGACAGCTAATAAAATGACTAATTGCCAAACACTGATACCCATAATATTTCCTCTCTATCTAAGCGCTATGTGGTTTATATAAAGTTTATTCCTGTGGAATAAATTAATGTTGAGCCCAAAGCGATCGTTGCAATGCCGATAACTGCTTGCAAACCGTTATTTAACCAGGTAAGTCCTTTTGCAGAATGTCTTAATGGTATAGCGATAACAACTGATAGTGCTGCCATACCAGCTATTGAACCAATACCAAATAGCAGTATATATACTAGACCGGTGACGGGTGATGAAACAGTTTGTAAGGTGAGTAAAATTAATGCTGCTGATCCGGCCATGCCGTGCATCAAACCAACAAAGAGAGCTCTACGTGGAAACTTGCTGGTATGCTTGTGTTGATGCTGTTGCGGATTGTGAACGGTCTCGTTTTTATGTTTATGGGCGTGGAAATGCTGTTTGTTTTTACCGTGTTGATGTGTGTGAAAGTGGACTTTGTCCCGTATCATTCTTTTGATGACGTCGATTCCTAATACTAATAACATAATACCCACGACGAATTCGAGTCCCAGCGCCAGATGTTCCGGCATTATGCTATCTGTCAGAATAACGATTGAACCAAAAATAAACAGGGCGATGGTATGACCCAATCCCCAGACCGCACCTTGCTTGATGGCGCTATTAAGCGAATTTGTCGTTGTCGCCAGAGTTGCTACCGCCGCGACGTGGTCGGCTTCCAGAGCGTGGCGCATACCGATTAAAAAACCGATAAATAATAAACTTAACATAGTTTTTATCCTTCGCTATTTAGTTGTTGTGGTGACGTGGTTAATGTCAAAAGATGCATCCAGCGATTGATTCCATAAAAGTGTACTTAATTTCTGTTTCATCAGGTCAAATTGTTGAAGGTCTTTATTTTTTTCGTTTATGTTGAGATAAGAATCAGCATTGAGCCGGTCAAGTAGTTGTAAAAATGATTCAGGGACGATGCCGTCATGTAACTTTATGTGAAGAGTTTCCTCATCTGCTGTTAGCCACCATTCAAAACGCATATTTGAATTGCAACCTGAGTTACAATTATTGTTGTCAGCACTTTCGTGTAACTGAAAATTATCAGAGGAAACGGTAGCGGTTATTAGCTCTATCGCATCTTTCACGCCAGGGCCTGGATGAGCGCTTACCACAGATAAATTCGTTCGTGCCCAGGGTGATGCTTGTGATAGTTCACGCGCTGCAATTTGCATTGCTCTGAAACCAACCGTGCAGCCAAACCATGAATCGCCTTTGTGGTATAACTTAAGTTCATCGTAATCAAAAGTGGTCAGTTTGCCATCTACGAGAATTGTGATCGACGTATCTTCTGTTGTTGAATTTTTTTCTGTGCTGGTCATTTTAATTGTTGGTTCTGTATCGGCATGCTTAGTATTAACAGATCCGGGGCAGCTGTTCACCGACCAGCATGTCCACGATGCGTTCTCCGCCGAAGCTGGTTTGCAAAACCACGCGTCCTGCCGGTTCGGCAGCTACCTTGCCGACGATGGCGCTGTCATTTCCTGCCGGGTGCTGTTGCATCAGCTTGAGCAGCTCTTCAGCGTGATCTGCCGGTACGATTGCCACCAGTTTCCCCTCATTGGCAAGATACAATGGATCCAGGCCGAGGATCTCGCACATGCCGCGAACTTCAGCGCGGACCGGTAAGGCGGTTTCTTCGAGTGTGATGCCGACATCGCTGGACTCGGCAAACTCGTTCAAGACTGTGGCGATGCCGCCGCGGGTTGCATCTCGCATACAGTGAATGTCCGGGCAGTACTGCAGCATAGTTTCAACCAGTCCGTTCAGTGCCTGACAATCGGTCTCGATGGTGTTCTCCAGCTCCATTTCACCGCGTGCATCGACAATGGCTGCGCCGTGATCACCGACATAACCATTGATGATGACAACATCGCCTGCCTGTGCGCGGCTGGCAGTGATGTTTATCCCCTGCGGAATAACGCCAACACCGGCAGTGTTGATGAAGAGTTTATCGGCAGCACCGCGATGCACGACTTTGGTATCACCAGTGACAATTGCTACGCCGGCAGCATCTGCAGTGGCTTTCATTGAGGTGACGATGCGGCGCAGGTCTTCGACCGGAAAACCTTCTTCGATAATCATGCCACAGGTCAGGTACAGGGGTTTTGCACCACCGACGGCGAGATCATTGACGGTGCCGGTGACGGCTAACTTACCAATGTCGCCACCGGGAAAAAACAGCGGGTCGACTACATAGGAATCGGTGGTCATGGCGAGACGATCGCCCTTTGTGGTCAGGCTGCTTAAATCGAAGCGTGCCTGGTCTTCCAGTTGTGACAGCTGCTCGTTATCAAAACCGTCAACAAAAACGTCTTCGATCAGGTCACGCATGGCTTTGCCACCACTGCCGTGTGCCAGTGTAATGGTGTCTGCTCTGAGTTTTCTCACGGGGCTGCGTTTAGTCTGGGTATTGCTCATGCGGCCGACTCCTGAATATTGTTTTCTTTCTGTTTTCGTTTCGCTAACAGTTCGGGCAGGTTGCCGAAGTTGTAATAGGCTGCACAGGCACCTTCGGTGGAAACCATCAAGGCGCCCATCGGTGTTTCCGGGGTACACGATGAACCAAAGACTTTGCACTCCCAGGGGCGGATTACACCCTTAAGTACTTCGCCGCACTGGCAGGACTTGGGATCGGCAATCTTGATGTTGGGTACAGTGAACTTGCGCTCTGCATCATAGAGTTTGTACTTATCACGCATCTTGACGCCGGAGTGGTCGATCGAGCCCAGACCGCGCCATTCAAAAAATTCGCGTAGCTCAAAAACTTTACTGATGGCGTCGAGTCCCGGCGGATTACCGGCTGCAGGTACGATGCGTGCATATTGATTTTCGACCTCGCAACGTTTTTCAGCCAGTTGTTTTAAGACCATCCAGATCGACTGCAGGATATCCAGTGGTTCGAATCCGGCAACCACGATTGGTTTGTTATAGGTTTCAGCGATAAATTCAAACGGACCTTCGCCTACAACCATGCTGACGTGACCGGGTGCCAGGAAACCATCGATCTGCATATCCGGCGAATCGAGTATGGCTTTGATGGTGGGCACGGTAGTGATGTGGTTACAGAACAGGGTGAAGTTTGTGATGCCTTCGCTTTCAGCCTGTAATACGGTTAATGCAGTGCTGGGCATGGTAGTTTCAAAACCCAGAGCAAAGAAGATAACCTGATGGTCAGGATTTTTTCTTGCCAGTTCCAGCGCATCGAGTGGTGAGTACACCATGCGTATATCTGCACCGTCGGCTTTTGCCTGTAACAGGCTTTTTCTGGAGCCAGGCACGCGCATAGCATCGCCGAAGGTGGTGAAGATAACGTCGGGGCGTTCTGCCAGCGTCACGCAGTCATCGACTCGTCCCATCGGTAAAACACAGACCGGACAGCCTGGGCCGTGTACCAGTTCGATCCAGTCGGGCAGCATCTGCTCGACACCGTAACGAAAGATGGTATGGGTGTGGCCACCGCAAAATTCCATCAACTGCAACGGGGTGTTGCCATCTTTGTGCAGACTGTCTTTCAGTGCATGTATCTCATCGATTAATGTTTTGGCTTTTTCTGGATCGCGAAACTCATCAACATATTTCATGATCTTGTTACCTCTTTATCTGTTCTGTTGCTTGATTGCTGGTCGGCGAGCAGGCCACGCTGGTCGGCGAGCAGGGTGTGTACCAGATCCCACAGGATGTGATAGCAGGCGACGTGAACTTCCTGGACACGGTGAATCGAATCGGTATCGACCACAAGACAATGGTCGAGCAGGCCGCTGCTTTTCATCTGGCCACCGTCACCACCGGCAAAACCGATCGTGGTCAACCCCAGCTCTTTTGCTTTGCGATAGCCGTGCATAAGGTTTTCTGAGTTACCGCTGGTGGAGAATCCGACGACGCCATCGATGGCTTGTGCATGGGCTCCTAGCTGGCGAACGAATATGTGCTGTACTCCGACATCATTGCTTACTGCTGAAATCATGGCAGTGTCTACGCATAAATTCATCGCGGGCAGGGCGGGTCTGCCAGCCGTCACCGGGTGTTGAAATTCAACGGCAAAATGCGCGGCATCACAGCTTGATCCACCATTGCCCATAGTGAATATTCGCCCTTTTTGTTGATACACTTTTGCCACTGCACGTGCTGCTTCAATAAGTGCCTGCGCATTATCGGTAAAAAATTGCTGTTTAATATCGAGCGAGTGCTGTGATTTTTGACGAACGGATTCCAGCAGTGCTGTGTTTTCACTACGGGCATTTTTTTTGTCGCCGTGCAGGAAAGGGTACAGTTCCTGCAACGGGTCTTTATGTTCGTTATCTTGCGACATGATTAACTCTCTAACTCAGCCTGACTGGCTTTCATGGCGGCGACTTCTTCCTGTACTTCACCTAACTCGTTGAGCAGGGCCAGCGTTTTTTGCGCTTCTTCTTCGTCGATGCGGCTCATGGCAAAACCGACATGGACTAATACCCAGTCACCGATGCATTCCTCTGTTGGATGTTCATCGCTGACGATACAGGCGATATTCACCGGGCGTTTAACACCGGAAACATCGACTTTGGCAATGCGATTATCTTCATCTGTAATCTCGATTATTTGTCCTGGTATTCCTAAACACATGATTGTTTCTCTGCTTTAATTTCTTCGTTTTATTTCACGAGCCGCGGCGATGACTGCCTGGCCCAATGCAATACCGCCGTCATTGGCGGGTACCTGATGGTGTGTGAGCACCTGTATGTTTTTCTGTTCGAGGCCGGTCACTACCAGTTCTAACAGAGTGCGGTTCTGGAAAACACCGCCGCTGAGTGCCACGCGCTTAATGTTGCTTTTACTGGCGAGTAAACTTGCTGTGTCGATAATGCTTTGTGCCAGGCCAAGATGAAAACGTGATGCGATGATGCCTGTGGATGTTTTGGCTTTTAGATTGTCGAGCAGCTTTTCCCACATCGGTGTTGTATCAATTTCGTAAACATCACCTTGTTGATGAAGTGCAAATGGATAGGGTGAGACTTGTGATAACTCTTGTTGTTCGATGCAGGCTTCCAGTGCCATTGCGGCCTGTCCTTCATAACTGCATTGTTGTGGCGCCAAACCGGTTGCTGCAGCAATGGCATCAAACAGTCGACCAGCAGATGAACTCAATGGTGAGTTGATACTTTTGTTCAGCATTGTCTGCAAGGTTTTAACGGGCTGCTGCTGTAAAAATTTATTTAATGGCAGGCTGACATAATCGTGTGTGAAAACATCCCAGCCAACACTGGCGTTTAGTTGTGCCCAGGTGTTACGCCAGGGTTCGCGCATTGCCTGTGCTGCGCCGGGCAGTGCGACTTGTTTCAGATGCGCCAGCCGTTTGTATTGCTGGTAATCAGCGAGCAGAAACTCACCGCCCCATAAAGTACCGTCATCGCCAAAACCCAGACCATCAAAAGCGACGCCGATGACCGGACCTTCATCGAGGCCGATATTGTTATCAAGCATGCAGGCAGCGATGTGCGCATGGTGATGCTGCACCTGTATCAGAGGCAGGTTTTTCTTTTCTGCCCAATCGATGCCGAGTTTGGTGGACAGGTATTCAGGGTGTTTGTCCACGGCGAGGGCTTCCGCCTGATGTGCGTACAGTTCAAGATACAGTGAAAGGTTTTTCTGGTAATCATCAAAAGTACGGGCATCTTCCAGGTCACCCATGTGCTGAGATAAAATAGCGTGACCATTTTTCAGCAGGCAAAAAGTGCTTTTTAGTTCGCCACCAAAGGCCAGCAACGGTGGATGGTTATCAAAACCGGCGGGCAAGGTGATGTGTCCGGGAGCATAACCGCGTGCTCTGCGTAACACCCGTATCTGACCACCCATTTCTCGAACCACTGAATCATCGATGCGGTTTTCAATCGGCCGGTTGTGCAATAGAAAAAGTTCGGCGATATCGTTCAGCCGATTTAAGGCATCTTCATTATCTGTGCACTGAGGTTCGTCAGTAAGATTGCCGGAAGTGAGAACGATGGGGCAATCCAGCTCGGCCATAAGCAGGTGGTGCAATGGGCTGTAGGGCAACATGAAGCCCCACTGTTTCTGCTCGGGAGCAATATTCGCCGGCAGCAAAGCGGTGTTAATCACATCCAGAATAACGATAGGTGCAGCGGTGCTGCTGAGGGCTGCCTGTTCCGCTTCGCTGACGGTGCAGTAGTGCTGTACCTGTTCAATATTTTTTGCCATCAGTGCCAGCGGTTTATGGGGACGGTTTTTTTGTTGGCGAAGACGTGCAACGGCCGTCTGGTTGCTGGCATCACAGGCGAGGTGAATACCGCCGATGCCCTTGATGGCGACTATTGCACCGTGTTTAAGTTGTCTTGCGGTCTCGGCGATGGCATCGCTTGTGATGATGGCGTTGCCTCTGTTATCGCGCAGGAAAACCGTCGGGCCACATTTCGCACAGGCAGTTGGCTGCGCATGAAAACGGCGGTCAGCAGGGCTGTTGTATTCATCGCTGCAGCTGTCACATAAGCTGAAACCAGACATGCTGGTATTTGCCCTGTCATACGGTAATTGACGGATGATGGAAAAACGCGGACCGCAATGGGTGCAGTTTAGAAAAGGGTATCGGTAATGGCGATCAGTGGCATCAGTAAGTTCATGCAGGCAATCGGTGCAGGTGGCGGCATCAGCGATGATGCCAGTCGCGATTTCCGTTTGCGTGCTGTTGACTATCTGAAAATCATCATTAGTGATTTCATCTGTGTTGTGTATTTCTTCGATGCTATCTATTCGTGCAAGTGGCGGGCATTCATCAAGTAATGCTTGTGTGAAAAGCGTTAATGCTTCAGTGTTGGCAAAGAAATTTATAAGCACGCCTTTACCATCATTGCGTACATTACCTGCTAAACCGAGTTTATTCGCTATATGCCAGACAGCGGGGCGGAAACCAACACCCTGAACCAGGCCGCGGACACGTAAAGCCCGTGTCTTTGACGCGTGTTCAGGTGAAAGTTTAACGGCCAGTGTTGTCATCTTAATGTACCGTGCAGACCATGCAGGGATCAAAAGAGCGGATGATATGCTGAATGATGACGGAGGCATTTTTGTCTTCACCAACGAAAGTGTCCTGCAATGCCAGCTCAAGTGCGCCCGGTTTATTGTTTGCATCACGCGGTGAAAAGTTCCAGGTAGTAGGGGCAATAATCTGGTAATTCAGAATGCGGCCATTTTTAACTCGAAGCCAGTGACCCAGGCTGCCACGGGCTGCTTCCACCAAGCCAGCGCCCTGGCCCTCATCAGGTAGTTTGCTTGGTATGCAAAAAGGTTCTTTGGGTTGTAACTGCCTTGCCCAGCCTTCCATTGCGGGTACAACTAATGCCAGTTCCAATAAACGAGCGATAACACGATTGCGTACGTTTGCACCACTGCTTGCCACCAGATGGCGAATCAATGGGTGGCCATCCACCATCTGCCGGGAAATAGCACCAACTTCCATTACCTGTTCATTTAACCGTGGAGCTTTACACCAGCTATAACCATTATCTTCGTTGGTATCGACAATGGTGCTGCCATGATAGGGGTGTTTGGCTTCACTCTGTGCGCTAAGCCAGCTGTGTGTAATATCTTCTTTTATATTGTCAGGATTTAATGACTGGTATTCCTGTTGCCATATGCCGGCATTAAACAGGTGTTCGCTTTTACTGGAATTCTCATAGGCACCGTAACTCATGAAGTTATTACTGGCACCGCCTAACTGTTTTAGCTCCAGATCATCTGCCACCATTAAAAACCTTGCGAAGTCAGAATCTGCATGTGACTGCTGCCATGACTTTAGTTCATCCTCATTGCGCAGTGCGTTAACCTGTTCCAGTTCGCCGCCAAAAACGACATCCTGTAAAAAAGTACGGAACATGCTTATTGTTGTTAGTAGTCTTATCTTTTCCTGTGCTTCGATCGGGCGGGTTGTGCCGCCGGGTTGCAGCGCCAGTGAGTGTGGCCATTTGCCGGCGAGTATGCCGGTTATGTGTAAAAATGTAGCTCTTGCAGGTAATACCTGGCGGGCAGCGGTTCCGGTCTGTGCTTTGAATCGTGTATTTATGTTATTGAACCAGGCTTTGTTAGCATAGCTTTCGCGTGCGAAGTCGGGCATAAAAAACAGATAAAAGTGCGTTAGGTGATCAGCCAGGTTTTCTGCAGCCAGAATTAAATTAGTGGCAATTTCGCCATTACGACAGGGTTGCAGGCCTTGTGTTGCAGCCAGTGCCTGTGCCGCAGCAACGGATTGTGAGACAGAACAGATGCCGCAGATTCGGGGGGTGTATACCAACGCATCCATCGGTTCTTTACCGTGTAATATCTGTTCAAAACCACGGAACAAAGGCGAGTTAACCCAGGCTTTAACGATAGTGCCCTGTTCAACCTCAACCTGAACTTCCAGGTCACCTTCGATGCGATTAAACGGACCGAGTATTTTGCGAGTGGACGGTTTTGTAGATGATCGGGTACTCATTGACTATCAGCCTCTTTATCATGTTTGGTTTCAACTTTTGTTCCTGGTGAAATACATATATGGTCTGACACGGCATTAACCTTAAGCCGTTTGGGTGTGGCTGCTTTTGACAACGAGGCTAAAGCAATAAACCAGGCCTTTGGCATGTCGGTGGGTAAACCTATCGGGATGCCGGCAATTTTTGGTGTTCTGGTAAAGCTGTGCCCCGGCTCTTCAAACTCAGGCGCGGTGCAGTTAATGCAGGCATAACCGCCGCGCAGACAGGATCCATCGCCGTTCCACAGCACCGTATTGCAATCGGCTCTCGCCTGGGTGCCCAGACAACCCAAATTTTCCATCATGCAACCCAGGTCAGATTGCTCTACTGCACTCGCTTTATATTCATAGTATTCATTTCGCGGGCAACCGTGATGCACCAGGTGATCAGTGTAACTGCGTGGACGTTTTAAGCTGTCCAGATTTTCCAGGTGTAAGTCACCCATGGCCAGTTGTGCCAGCGTATCAATGACCCAGTTGGGATGGGTCGGACAGCCGGCAATATTAATTACCGGCAGTTTTCCCGGACTCAGCCAGTTTTCACCGAGTAAACCACCAGCCTGGTGGCCCTGGTATTGTAAACCGCAGGCCTCACCGGGATTGTCTCCGGACATGGTAATGCCGCCATAAGCGGCGCAGGTACCAATAGCGACTGTGTAGGTGGCTTTTTTCGTCAAACTTTCGATGACGTCCATCATCGTGCGGCCACTGCCACCCAGCATATGAAAACGACCACTGCCATTGGGACCTTGCATTACTGAACCTTCCAGACACAGTGCGTCAAGAATAATGTCGCTTTTTTCAATGGACGCTAGCAGTGCTAAAAATTCTTCTGAACTGGCTTCGCTGAGTGACGGGTGCCAAAGCAAGTTGATATTATTTATTTGCAAACTGCTGTAGAGATCCGGGGTTTCTGCATTGAGTACGGACATACTACAACCACCGCAACCACCGGACTGTAACCAGAGAATATTGAAAGCTTTATTCATGCAGATGCCTCCAGTGGCAAGCTAAGGACAAATTCAGCGCCCAGATTTTCAGCATCAGAGTCTTCATGGCTTATGGCGTTCAGGTCGCCACCACATTGTTCTGTTGCCAGACCATAACTGATATAAAGCCCAAGCCCGGTACCGCTACCAACCGCTTTTGTGGTGAAAAAAGGATCGAATATTTTGACGATGTCTGGAGGTGAAATGCCAGTACCATTATCCTGTATGCTGATTTCAACCACCTTGTTTTTAATACGGATACTGATATGAAGTTGCGGGGTGTGAACATCTTCAACGGCATCAACAGCATTCTGTATAAGGTTGATTAAAATCTGGTGCACATGTCCTTCACTGTTATATAGTTCCAGGCACTCGGGGTAATCGGTAATGATTTCGGGTTTGACTGATGCGGCTTTGAGCACCCAACTGGTGGCGCGTTCGATGACGGGTATTAAATCAAAAACCTGTTTTTTTCCTTCTTGCGGGGTGGCGAATTTGCGTAGATTTTTAACAATATCACTGACCCGTTCAGCACCTTCAAGCGAACCTTCAACCAGTGGTTCAATATCGCTCATCATGCGGTCGATTTTTAACTCTACACGCAGTTTCTCGCGCTCGCTTTCAGTGGTGTGGTTATGTATAGCGTCGATGTAAATTTTAAACTTTTTTTCATAATCCTGTAGTGCATGCATGTTGGCGTATAGAAAACTAATCGGGTTATTCAGTTCATGAGCAACACCTGCTACCAGGCGACCAAGCGATGCCAGTTTTTCTGATTGTATTAACTGCTTCTGCGCATTTTTTAAATCTTCGTGAGACTGGTTTAATTCACTGTAGGCTTTTTGAAGTTCACCCAGTGGTCGACCGGTGACAACAAAGCCGGAGAGGCGGTTTTTATGGTCAAAACGTGCACTGCAGTTTATTGCCATCGGCACGTCTTCATTGGCAGCGTTCAGCAGCTCAATCTCGCAGTCAATAATTGATTCGGAACGTATATGTTCTGGAAATTCAGCAATCACCGGTCGGTGTTTTTCACTGATTAAAGTGGCTAAAGGAAGCCCTGTTAGTTCATCTGAAGTTTTGTTAACCGCCTCTTCCAGCGCACCATTAACCTGTAAAATATTGCCATTGATATCGCAGACGATAAGTGCATCTGATATAGATGATATGATGCTTTTAATAAAACGCTGCGCATCTTCCAGTTCCGCATTTTTTTCTTCCAGTTCAACCTGGTAATGCACCAGTTCCGTATAGGTGCTTTCCATACGATTGATAACGTCCACCCATATCTGATCATCTGCGCGGCGTGTTTTAAGTTCCTGGTCAGATGGAATATCAACAAGCCGTGGTAGACCGGAAGGTTGTTGTGTGACAGGGCCACTCATGCAACATCTTCCTTGATAGGTTCAACGTTAGCGTTTTTTTCCAGACCGTATCGCTCAAGTTTGCTGCGCAGGCCAACACGGGATAACCCCAACTCCTGTGCTGCCTGGGTTTTATTCCAACGTAAGCGAATGAGGGTTTCTTTTAAGATACGTGCTTCCAGTGTTTCTACACGTTCTTTTAATGTGCCTGAAACACTGTTGAGTATGGTCATATCTGCGACCGATTCGTCAGGGGTGGCGTGCAGGATATGTTCCGATACCAGTTCTGAACCTAGATAATCTTTTTGTCCAAGTACCAGCATGCGTTTAATTTCATTTTGCATCTCACGCACATTGCCGGGCCACTGGTAAGTTTCAAAACAGTGTAATGCTTCTTCACTGATGCCTTTAACATGTTTGCCTAATTGTTCCATCGATTCATTAAGGATCGAAATGGCCAGCGGGACAATGTCTTCTTTGCGCTCGCGCAGCGGTGGAATTTCAACGGCAAATGTTGCTAGCCGGTAATACAGATCCTGACGGAATTTTCCTGTTTTTACATCTTCTTCAAGATTGCGATTGGTGGCAGCGATGATGCGCACATCAATAGACCGGCGTGTATTGCTGCCCAGGGGTCGAATTTCACTTTCCTGCAATACGCGAAGTAGTTTGACCTGAAATGCGGAGCTGGTCTCACCGATTTCATCAAGAAAAATGGTACCACCGCTGGCCAGTTCGAACATGCCGATGCGGTCTTCATTGGCACCGGTAAATGCACCGCGTTTATGGCCAAATAATTCACTTTCCAGTAATTCATCAGGCAACGCGCCACAGTTTTCCGCAACAAATATTTTATCCTGGCGTAAGCTGTTGTAATGTAGTGCTCGCGCACATAATTCTTTACCGGTACCCGATTCGCCGGTGAGTAATACACTGACATCGAAAGGTGCAACGTTTCTAATCAGGTTACAAATACCGTTCATGCTGCTGTCGGGGCTGCGAACGATACCCTGATCCCAGTCATAACGAGCTTTCAGCGCCTGGCGTTTTTTGACCATGGCTTCTTCGATAGTATCTGGCTTGAGCTTAAGCTCTACTGCCAGCTGTGCATTTTCACGCTGTAGTCGAAACAGGTCTACTGCATTGTTGAGTTTGGTGATTAGCTCGTCCGGGTGCCAGGGCTTTGTTATGTACTGGTAGATGCCGCCTTTGTTTACAGCATCGATAATGTCTTCTGATTCGGTATAACCGGAGATAATCATGCGAATAATATCAGGGTATTCCTCGCGAATTTTTTCGGTGAATTTAACGCCTGTCATTTCCGGCATGCGTTGATCGCAGAGTAATATCTGTATCCACTCACGTTGTAAAATATCTTCGGCCTGTGCGATGGTGTTGGCAGTATGAACGTCAAACTGATCGTCCAGAATCCGCTGGATGGATTCCAGTGAACGCTGCTCATCATCAAGTACCAGGATACTGGGTGTGTTTGCCATTAGTTTGCCTCGACCACTTTTTCTGCGGTTTGCGTTTGCGCGGTAGATTCTGGTATGGATTGTGTAGTTGATTGTGCTGGACGGCCGATCAGGCGTGTCTGGAGTGCCAGTTTTATCCACTGATACCAGTCGCTCATACCTTCGCCGGTAGTCGCAGATACCTGTAAAATCTGAATGCCGGGGTTGACGCGCTGCGCGTATTCGATGCATTTGTCGACATCAAAATTCAGGTAAGGTAACAGGTCGATTTTGTTGAGCAGTAAAATGTTAGCTGCAAAAAACATGTCCGGATATTTTATCGGTTTATCTTCACCTTCGGTGACAGACAGTATCGCCACCTTGTGCGCTTCGCCTAAATCAAAAGCCGCCGGGCAGACCAGGTTGCCAACATTCTCAATCATTAATACCGAGGCGTCTTCAGGTGATAAGTGTTCTACTGCGTGACCAACCTGAAGCGCATCCAGATGGCAGCCTTTGCCGGTATTGATCTGAATGGCGGGCACACCGGTGGCGCGAATACGGTCGGCATCCTGCGTGGTTTCCTGGTCACCTTCGATGACCGCCAGTGGTAGTTCATCTTTAAGATCGGTCAGAGTGCGGGTAAGCAGGGTGGTTTTGCCGGAACCGGGACTGGATACCAGGTTAAGTGTCAGCATGCCTTTACTGGTAAACAGACGACGGTTCTCGTTAGCGTATTCGTTGTTCTTTCCGAGGATATCCTGCTCCACCTGAACCATACGCGCCTGACTCATACCGGGGGCGTGAGCGTGTGCCGGGCCGTGGCCATAATGGTGTTCATGTTCGAGATGACCATGTTCTGTTTTACCGGGTTTATCGTGACTGTGGCCATGCTCATGGTCGTGACTGTGCACATGACTATGTGGATGGTCATGACTGTGATCATGTTCATGCGTATGATCATGATTGTGGTGATGATGGTCTTTACCTTCTATTCGGCTTTCACCTTCGCCGCAACCGCATACTGTACACATTATTCTACCTCCAGCTCTTTAATTTTCATCTCATCGCCGCTGATTACCTGTAATTGGTAACTGCCGCAATCAGGGCATTCGTCAAAACGTTGTTTGACGGTTACATTTTTTGAACACTGCATGCACCAGGCACCGCCGGGCACATTGATAATATTTAATTTTGCGCCGTCCGCCAGCGAGTCTTTTGTTACCACATCAAAACTGAACAACATCGCTTCCGGTTCGACGCTGGATAGGTCGCCTATCTCCAGCCACACCGCTTTTACTTTACTGAAGCCCTGTGTTTTGGCTTCGGTTTGTAATACCTGTAATACACCTTCGCAGAGTGACATTTCATGCATCAGTGAATCCTCAGCTGATAACCGACGCAGGGGTCAATGGCGTTGATGACCAGGTGTGCCAGCTGCTCTAGTTCTTCTTTGTTATGGTTATCGTTGCTGGCTAAACTGCCGAGGCTTTTTGCAACCAGACCTTGTGGATGAAAATTCCACTCAGTTGGTGCCAGTATCTGATACTGACGAATAACACCGTGTTCGATTTTAACATGATGGATTAAGCGACCGCGCGCCGCTTCAATTTGTGCCATGCCTCGGACAGCGCCTTGTGTAGTGCATGTATCAGCGGCTTTATCTGTAATATCGTCTGTTGCTGTCTCAATGTCGCTTAGTTGCTGCAGCAAATTGCGTAACTGCTGTGGGATGTGTGCCAGTTCGACCAGTCGTGCCACCCAACGGGTGATCAATGTGCTGTCAAACTCTTGATGTAATGCCTGTATCAACGGTTGTTTAAACTGACGAGAGAGTGTCGTCGTCTCATAACAATGCCCCTGCCACTGTGGCTGCGCGATAAATTGTTCGGCGTCGTTTGCGCTGAATTTTTCAAGTAAATAATTTTCATCTAGTGCAGGTAATTGTTCGCAATCAGTCAGACCCTGAGAAGCCCAGCCTTGCTCGCAGATAAAACTTATCGAATTAGCAGCAATGCTGTCACATTGTTGGGCCCATTGATGCAAGGCGTGAATGTCTGGCATTCTTAACCAGTCTTGCGTGGCCTGACAAAATACATGTTGCTGCAGGTATTGGTCGAGTTGATCGATGAGATAATCAACGTCGCTAAATCGCGCATTCAGTTTACTGTCCAGACTCAATGCTTCACCATTTTGAAACAGCGCCGTTTTAAATTTCCCCAGCATCTGACTGAGGTAGGGCATGTTGTTATTGTTGGTTTTTAGATTAAATAACTGTGGCCAGTCGATGAAAAGGCGGAACAAATGTTCTTTGACGTTCTCTACCAGTACCAGCATGTCGCGAGCGGTTTCCAGTTCGGGTTTACTATCAATTTTCAGATTTTGCTCGATAGCGGTAAGTGCCACCCGGGATTGTGCGACGCCGCAAATGCTGAACAATAGCGGTATGATACTTAACACCTGTTCGGGTGTTTTGCCGATAAATATCTTTGTGACATGCAATGGACGACTGGAACTCAGCTCGACACGCGCACCGTTAGCACGTTGCGGGTAAAGGTCGATATCAAGTTGTCCTTCAATGTTTGCCATGCTTATTTAGGTTGTAGTTTACTTGTGGTGCTTACGTTTGTCGGTGTTGTTGCGTTTGAAGCGGCATTTGCCGCAGGGGTTTTTTCCTCGTCCAGCATCAGTGCGCCTCGCAGTAAACGGCGGCGGCTGACGGGTTGTTCCATTCTTTCTTTGAGTGGCATACGCGGCGGCGCTTCGGCTTTGGCTTTTTCTGCAGCTTCTCTCGCCGCAATTTTGTCAGGGTGTTCTTCTGTGCCGTCCCAGATGGCTTCGATTTGCTTAGAGTCGATATCGGAGATTTCGATGTTTTCGATGTTCATTAATTCTCTGATAGCCACTTCAGCGGTTTCGACAGCTGCCACATTGTCGTTAAACTCGAACATGGGCGAAAATAATGAGCACATCTGGTATTTGCCGATATCGGGTTCATAGCCGATCAGAAACTGGTAGTTGCCGGAAGGGAAAGTATGTCTGACAGAAGTCGTTTCACGTAGATCATCCCAGTTTTCGCTCTCGCCGGGTAGTAGCATCAGGTTCATAAACCAGGGTGTGATCATGATGCAAAGATAAGAGTTCTGCCATTGCTGAAAACCGATAACAGATACTTCAATCTTGTCGTTGATGATGGGGACGTCATTCATCCGATCTTTGTATATATGGTTAAAAGCAGATTTCAGTAATGATGTTTTTTCATCGATAACGGATTGAGCGAGGGTGTTTTTCTGGGTGTCAGGTGGTGTTAGCGGCTGCACTGATTCGGTGAAGGACGCAGCGGTTACTGTGCTGGTGACGTCTTCTTCTTTCTGTGCATTGATGCTCATCGCTACAGCACCATGAAGTCGGCTTTTTTGCCGTCACATTCAGGACAGGCCCAGTGATCGGGCAGTTGAGAAAAAGGCGTACCGGCAGGTATCTGCCAGTAATCATCGCCTTTTTCCGGGTCATAAACGTACCAGCAGATCTTACATTCCAATTGAGTGTCATCGGAAATTTTATTGGTATCGCCACCAAAGGAACCGGGTATGTGCTGGTCGTTCATGTTCACTGTTTCGTTACTCATTTGACACGGTGTTAACGGTATATGTTAAGGATTTCGTCGAGACGCTCTGCGCTGTCTTCAAGATCTTCCTGTGAGGCGCAAGCGACTTCCGGGACTTTGCTGATTTCCAGGGTGTTGAGAATCAGGGTGTCCTGTGAATTGAAATACTGCACCCACCAGACGTTTTTTGTTTTTGTGCTGCTGATGCGGCAGTTGCCGTAACCGCGTGACAGGATGACGACCGGGCCGATGCCGAGGCTGTCGGACAGGTATTGAATGTCTTCTTCGGTGTGCGGTAGCAGTGACAGGTTGATCACGTGAACATCGCCGTTGTCTTTGAATTCAGACAGTTTGTCGCTGATTTCGGCCAGTAGCGGTGCCGCGTTGTAGACATCTTCGGGAATTTTCAGCTGTGAAACGTCAATGTTTTCAGCGGCGTGTTGAAACGTCATCTCGCTGACCAGACCGGGCACGTCAGCGATTTCCATGGTGTCGCGGATGATGTTGTCGTTCTCGTCCAGGTATTGTACGCGCCAAACGCCCGCTAAAACTGATTCTTGAATCTTGGCTTTTAACTCGCCGCTGCATTGCACGCTGACTTCGCCATCGCCGAGTAGGTGGTTATAAAATTCGCGGTTTTTGTCATCGAGGTGGTCGAGTTCAATGACGCGGGCTTTGTCGGTAATTCTGTAGTTTTTCAATGCATCGAGCATGCTTTCAGTCATCTCGATGGCGGCTTCCAGGCCTTCGATCTCATCGGGTTCGGGGATAATCGGTGCTTCGAAAGTGGTCATGCCTGAGGGCATGTCCATGAACTCCATCTGTGCGCCGTCACTGTCAGCCGGTTGCGAACCTGGGCCGACCACTGCAGCGTTAGCGATAGCAGCGGAAGATTGAACCATTACGGGGATTTCAATTTTTTTCATAGTTGTGTACCTAAGGTTAGCTGCAGCCGGTGGCCGGTTTGGTTTCGACGGCAACGCCGATGCTGAAAACTTTTTTGGGTTCGGAGCTTAAAAAGTCGTTGATCTTTATAATGTATTCATTCCAGTCCTGTACCCGGCTGATATGTCCCAGGTATTCGCCTCTGCGTAAAAAGACCAATGTTGGCCATTCTTTGAAGTCGTAACGTGCCTGTAATTTGCGCTGTGAATCCTGTTCGATAACGGCTGCGCTGAAGCGGTTACCGTATTCTTTTACCAGTTCGGGCAGGATCATGGCGACATCATCGCTTTCTGGGAAACGTGTTGGATTCTCAGTGAAAAATAGTACACATTCTTGCTGTGACTGAATGTACTCATCAAGCGTATCGACATTCAATACCGGGTAGTTGTATTGTTCGATCATGATTTTAATCAGTGGGGATGGCATAGTTAGTCTCCGTTATTTTTTCGCTGGCTTTCTTCTAAAGCAATCAGGGAAGGTGGTTTGGGTGTTTCCCGATCGACCAGGTCAGCAAACAGAGCTTCTATGCTCTGTGTGGCCATACCGTCGGTTGACGGTTTGCCGTTGTTGCTCATTACCAGATCGACAGCTTTGATGGCATCGCATATCTTCATGGCACTATCTTCACTTAATATTTCGCGAGCACTGTCAAGAAAGGTAAGCACCCAGGTGCCGACAGGCTGGTCACCGATGAGTAGTGTGTCAACGTTGCGGGTGACACCCATGCCTTCACAAACGGCATAACCAAAACCGGTTTCGACGATTTGCATCGGTAGTCCGATACACATCAGTATTTTCCTCGATGGTCTACATCGCAGCTGATAGCCAGATCCGGGTCGAGAGGGTGAGGTTTATACTGGACGTGATAATCTTTTGATTTCAACACGCGGTCATCACCGGTGCGGCTGGCTTGTTGTGCAGACGGGCGGAGATTCTCGTAGTTATTAATATGAACTTCTTCACCGGCCAATGTGTGTTCACTGCTTAGTGGTTCAGCGCGTTTGCTGGCGTGAATATCGAACTGTTTTAGCCAGTTAATGGCGGCGGCAATCGCGGGGTCAATTTGCTGGCGTGTCTTTTCGCGTAAACTGCCGCCAAAATCTTCCAGATCTACGGGCTGAACACCAACAAGTAGAAGGTGGTTCGGGTAACGTTGCAGCATATCAGCCATCATCAGTACTTCCTGAAAGCCGGTCTGGTGCAGACTCATTTTTTTGACGCCCATAAACTTGGGTACGTCGTCACCTTCGATCAGCTTCATTTCACCGGGTTCCAGACCATAATCAATGGCATCAAATACTACTAATATGTCTGCCTGCTCAACGAACTGAACCAGGTAGATACCCTGTGTGCCGCCATCCATGACAGTGACGTTGTCTTCAAACTGGTAATCCTGATTTAGCTTTTCAACGGCCCGTACGCCAAAACCTTCATCAGCCCACAATATATTACCAATACCCAGAATAAGTACTTGTTCTTTCATAGTTTTGAGTCATAAGTCGGTTTAACTGGTAACTAATGTTACATATTTATTTTAAATTGTAAAGAAAATATTCGTTTTTGACGAAAAGAGCTTATAGCAAACATGCAAAGCTGCTAACCAGTTGGCATTGCTAAGCGGTACTTAGCTTTCCTGAAAACAGTGCTTAAAAATATGTGCTTTTTATTTAAGTGAATGTTTTTTATGTAAATTAATAAATTGGCATTGTTTCTGCTTATGAAAAGCCATCGAGCAATAAAAACACCGTCAGGGGAGATAATCGATGACCGAAACTTTTTATGATGTGATGCGCCGACAGGGCATTACCCGCCGGAGCTTTTTGAAGTTCTGCAGTTTAACGGCAGCGGCCATGGGCTTAAGTCCGGCGTATGCCGGTAAGATTGCCGAAGCGATGGAGACTAAACCACGCATCCCTGTGCTCTGGTTGCATGGTCTGGAATGTACATGTTGTTCAGAGTCTTTTATCCGCTCTGCGCATCCGCTGGCGAAAGACGTTATCCTGTCCATGATTTCACTGGATTATGACGATACCATCATGGCTGCAGCGGGTCATCAGGCTGAGGCGATTATCGATGAAATCGTTGAAGAGCATAAAGGCGAGTACATCCTTGCCTGTGAAGGTAATCCGGGTCTGGACGAAGGCAAAACTGGTGGTATGTCCTGCATCATTGCAGGTCGACCTTATACCGAGCAGTTACGGCATGTGGCAAAACATGCCAAGGCCATTATCTCCTGGGGTTCATGTGCTTCCTGGGGTTGTGTGCAAGCGGCGAAACCGAATCCAACCGGTGCCACACCAATCCATAAAGTCCCTGATATCGGCAACGCGCCAATCATCAAAGTGCCAGGCTGCCCACCGATTGCTGAGGTAATGACAGCGGTTATTACCTATATTCTGACATTTGAGCGGCTGCCTTCGCTAGACCGCCAGGGTCGTCCCAAGATGTTCTATAGTCAGCGCATCCATGATAAGTGTTATCGCCGTCCGCATTTCGATGCGGGTCAGTTTGTTGAGAAGTGGGATGATGAGGCTGCACGTAAAGGCTACTGTCTGTACAAAATGGGTTGTAAAGGGCCGACAACTTATAACGCCTGTTCGACCATCCGCTGGAATGGCGGATTGTCATTCCCGATTCAGGCGGGTCACCCCTGTATCGGTTGTTCCGAAGATGGCTTCTGGGATAAAGGCAGTTTCTACGACCGCCTGAGCGGTATTCATCAATTTGGTATCGAATCAAATGCTGACGATGTCGGCATCGCCGCAGTGACTGTCGTCGGTGGTGCTGTCGCCGCTCACGCTGCAATTTCCGCACTTAAAAGAACGCAACAGAAAGGGGATCAGGAATAATGAGCGTTATACATACTCCTAATGGTTATACATTAGACAACTCTGGAACGCGTCATGTCGTTGATCCGGTTACTCGAATCGAAGGCCATATGCGTGCCGAGGTGAACATTGATTCCAATAATATTATTACTAATGCGGTTTCAAGTGGCACTATCTGGCGCGGTCTTGAGGTGATTCTGAAAGGTCGTGACCCGCGTGACGCCTGGGCGTTTGTGCAGCGCATCTGTGGTGTTTGTACTGGTACTCACGCATTGACCTCGGTACGTTCTGTGGAAGATGCGCTGGGCATTAATATTCCGGAGAATGCCAACAGCATCCGTAACATCATGCAGCTGTCATTGCAGATTCATGATCACCTGGTACATTTTTATCACTTGCACGCCCTGGACTGGGTGAATCCGGTAAATGCACTGAAGGCCGATCCACGAGCAACATCGGCGTTGCAGCAGCAGGTATCACCGCACCATCCCAAATCCTCACCGGGTTATTTCCGTGATGTGCAAAATCGTCTGAAAAAATTTGTTGAGTCCGGTCAGTTAGGTCCGTTTAAAAATGGATACTGGACGAATCCGGCATACCTGCTACCACCGGAAGCCGATCTGATGGCAGTAACACATTATCTCGAAGCGCTGGATTTCCAGAAAGAGATTATGAAAACACGAACTATCTTTGGTGGTAAGGACACGCACCCTAACTGGACGGTTGGCGGTGTTCCGTGTCCGATTAATGTCGATGGTACCGGTGGTGTGGGCGCGATTAATATGGCGACACTGAACCAGGTGCATCAAATTATCAAAGACACTAAAACGTTTGTTGATAATGTTTATATCCCCGATATTCTGGCCATCGGTCAGTTCTATAAGGGCTGGTTATATGGCGGCGGTATCTCAGGTCAAAACGTGCTGGCTTACGGTGATATTCCAGATAAGGCGAATGATTATTCTGCTGCTAATCTGATGATGCCGCAGGGTGCCATCATCAACGGTAAGCTGGATGAGGTTCATCCGATCGATCTGCGTGATCCAAACGAGATTCAGGAATTTGTACCACACTCCTGGTATAAATATCCTGACGGCGTCAAAGGTCTGCATCCATGGGATGGCATCACTGATCCTGATTTCGATGTCAGTTCGGCGAAAGGTAGCAGCCATAATATTGAAGAGCTGGATGAGGCGGCCAGTTACTCATGGATTAAAGCACCGCGCTGGAAAGGGCATGCTATGGAAGTGGGCCCGTTGGCGCGTTATATCGTGGGCTATGCGCAAGGTCATGAGTATTTTACTGAGCAGATTAATATGACGCTCAAGACGCTCGATGTCCCATTGGAAGCAATATTCTCAACGTTAGGCAGAACAGCTGCGCGTGCTCTGGAAGCACAATGGGCGGCAGATCAGCAACTTTACTTCTTCGACAAACTGATAGCCAATATCAAAAATGGTGATAGCGCGACCCACGGTGGCGAGATGTGGGATCCAAAAGACTGGCCGTCTGAGGCCAAAGGTGTTGGTTTTACCGAGGCACCACGTGGCGCACTGGCACACTGGATTGTTATCAAAGATACCAAGATCGAAAATTATCAATGTGTCGTTCCAACCACATGGAATGGTTCGCCACGTGATGAAGCCGGCAACATCGGCGCTTTTGAGGCATCGATGATGAACACCAGGGTTGAAGTGCCGGAAGAACCGGTGGAAATTCTGCGGAATATTCACAGCTTCGATCCTTGCCTTGCCTGTTCGACACACGTGATGAATGAGGAAGGCGAAGAGTTGACCACGGTAACCACCGGCCCTGTCGGTTCATAACGGGAGGAGAATGCTATGACTACAATGGCAACAAAATCCCATAGCGAACCGGCGGTCTATGTCTACGAAGCACCGTTGCGGATGTGGCACTGGATTAATGCTTTCGCTATTTTGGTGCTCTGTTTTTCCGGTTATTTTATTGCTTCGCCATTTGCCACCCAGCCGGGTGAAGCAAGTGGCGGTTACAGCGGTGAAGCTAATTATTTGATGGGCTATATTCGTTTTGCGCATTTTGCCGCAGCTTATATATTTATCGTTGGATTTCTGGGGCGTATTTACTGGGCGTTTGCGGGTAATGAGCATGCGCGGCAGATAATTTTTCCAAAGTTATTCAGCCGTCATTGCTGGGAAGGTGCGTGGCATGAACTTAAATGGTATTTGTTCATGATCAAAGAACCACGAAAATATATCGGCCATAATCCATTGGCCGCGATATCCATGCATTTTCTGTTTGTCTGGGGATCGATCTTTATGATAATCACCGGGCTGGCATTGTATGGTGAAGGCGCTGGATATGATAGCTGGCAGTATACCTATTTCAGCTCGTGGGTTATTCCGCTGCTGGGTCAGAGCCAGGATGTGCATACTTTTCACCACCTGATGATGTGGGTGATCATCGTCTTTGTCATGATCCATATCTATGTCGCTATTCGCGAGGACATCATGTCTCGACAAAGTCTGGTCAGTACCATGATAAGCGGTTGGCGTACTTTTAAAGATCAACGTGATGCCGATGACAGGCATTGATATTTAATGACAAACGAGTACTGGCAAAAACAGGCGGTGTCTCCTGACCCGCCTGTTTTTTATCGCGGCCCCTGTGCCGCGTTTCTTTTAATGATTTAGCAATGCTCAAAAGCAGTTGAGAAAAAGAGAAGTTATATGAATTTAGATAGAGTCAGTTCTGGAAGAAATGTGCCCAATGAGATCAATGTCATCATTGAGATTCCATCACATTCCGATCCGGTTAAATATGAGCTGGATAAAGAAACCGGAGCCATGTTTGTTGATCGTTTTATGTCGACGGCGATGCACTATCCCTGCAACTATGGCTATGTGCCACACACGCTTTCAAAAGATGGCGACCCCGTCGACGTGCTGGTGTTATCACCGGTGCCGTTAATTTCAGGTTCCGTCATTGCCTGTCGTCCGGTGGGTGTTTTATTGATGGCGGATGAGGCCGGGGATGATGCCAAGGTATTGTCTGTGCCAGTTGATAAGTTAAGTAAAGCCTATCGCAAAGTTGATAGTTACCGGGATTTGCCGGAGGATTTATTGAATCAGATCGCACATTTTTTTGAACACTACAAAGATCTTGATGAGGGTAAATGGGTTCGTATCGAAGGCTGGGGTGGTGTTGATGAGGCCAAGCAGGAGATATTGGACGGTGTGAAGCTATTCCAGGATGCACCTGAGAAACCTAATTTCTGATGACGTATGAGACTGTGTCCGTTGAGGCTATATTCGACCAATTAAAATCGATTACACAGCCGCCTACAGAAAATATCTTCAATGAAGTTGAAGAAAAACAGGACGAAGTAACACCATTATTACTAAAAGAGATTGCGTCATTTGCGGATAATCCGAGCGGAGTAGAAAAACTTGGTAATGATTACATCCGACATATTGTGTCACTCTTTATTCTTGCTTATTTGCGTAAAAAAGAGGCTTATCCGTTAATTATTAAGCTGCTTTCACGTCCGGGAGATAAAGTTGTGCAGCTTACCGGCGAAGTTTTCACCGAAGCATTAGGGCGAATACTGGCTTCGGTCTACGATGGCGATTTACAGCCGATTAAAACAGTGGTGGAAAACGCTCGCTTGAATCCCTGGATACGTTGCGCAGCGCTCGACAGTTTTATGGTGCTGTGGAAAGAAGATGTGCTCAGCCGTGAGCAGGTGATAACCTATTTAAAAGAGTTGATGGAAAGCAAACTGGAGCAAACGCCCGGTTATGTCTGGGACAGTATCGCCTTGATTGCTTATGATCTGCACCCCGCTGAACTTGAAGATCTGTTAAATCTGGCTATCCGTAAAAAGCTGATTGCACCCATGGTATTGAATGCTAAATCATTAAAAGCCTGCATAAATGAAGATGCCAACGATGCCATAAAAAATAAAGATAAAGTGGTTGATGGTTACATAAAAGAACCGGTTAAAGAGTTGACCTGGTGGTTGTATCCGGATGAGGAGGCCCTGGACAAGGGCATGGAATACGCTAGTGTTGGCGTGCCGATAGTGGATAAAAAAGTTGAACCCGGTGAACGCTCGGCACCGATGGGGTGGCGAGGTAATTTGCCGGTTGTGAATGCGCAAACAAAAGTTGGCCGTAACGACCCCTGTCTCTGTGGCAGTGGTAAAAAATATAAAAAGTGCTGTGGCGATCACTGACTGGATTGCAGCGAGCCGATGTAGTTATATAAACCTCCATGGTTTATATGACGTAAATTTATCTCTTTACGAACTGCTTATAATATTAAACGATACTAACATCCAACAGGAGATAACTAATGCCTACATACGATTACCGCTGTGATGCTAATGGTCAGGTTGTTGAGGTCATCCACAGTATCAGCGAGACGATAAAAACATGGGGCAAGCTTTGTGAAAAAGCGGGTATTAATCCTGGTGCTACGCCAGTGGATGCAACGGTAACTCACCATATTACAGGCGGCAGCTTCAATAGCCTTAAAGCTCCTGTCGAGTTGACATCCATTTTGCCAAAATAAGCGGTCGCGGATTTTGGTCTTAATTTCTCTGCCTCTGAAAAATGTCAGCTAACCGTATCATTGAGTGATGACATGTTATCGATGCCACAAATAAAAAGAAGTATTTATGCTAACGATAGATTTAACCGAAAAAATAATATTCGGCAAATAAAAGCTAATTTCTCTTTTCCTGTTATTGTTGAAACAAAAGTATCAGACTGGCAGGTATCACCGAAAGCGGGTATCAAACAAAAGTGCCTTGAACGTATGGGTGGCAATAAACCACGATTAACAACACTGGCACAATTCCCGGCCGGTCGCATATTTAAAAAATTTGGTCATGAAGGCGGTGTGGAATTTTTGGTGTTGTCGGGTATTTTTTCAGATGCTGATGGAGACTATGGTGCAGGATATTATGTTCGTAATCCTGCAAGAATGTATCACGAGCCTCTAACCCATGATGGCTGCACTGTTTTGTTTAAGTTAGGGCAGTTCCAGTCTTTAGACCGAAAGCAGGTAGTTATTAATACCAGAGATTCGGGTGTTAAATGGAAGCCAGCAGGTGAGCCGGGTGTGTCTCGTTTAGATCTGCATCATTTCGCTGAGGAGAAGATTTGTTTGTATCGAATCCGTTCTGAATGCTGGATCACCTTTAAAAATCAAAATCAGGGCGTGGAAGTGTTTGTCTGCGAAGGTTCGATTTCCATAGACGGTAATCATTATGAAACAGGCACCTGGTTTCGTTATCCTGCTGGCAGCAAGGTTAAGGTATGCGCAAAAGCTGGTGCTTGCCTCTATGTTAAAAGATGTCTTGCGCTTTAACGCAGAAAATTTTATCGGCCAACAAAAAACCGGGCAAATGCCCGGCCAACTCTGGAGTGGAGTTATTTTTTATTTAATGCATATGCGCTTTTGCTTCGTCACCCGGGTTAGGCAGACCGGCAATTCGCCATACCGCCAGGCAACTACCAAACATGGCTTTGATATCATGGCCTTCGATGCCCAGTTGGCGGCATACTCTTCTTGGAGGTGGTATAGCATTAAACCGATTAAAGTAGTCGCGTATATAGTGTATTACCTGCCAATGTTCTTCTGTCAGCAGCGTGATTCCTTCATCACCGGCAAGTTGGCTGGCTAAGGTTTTGTTCCAGTTATATTGATCAATTAGATAACCATCACGGTCAAATTGGATGGCAGAAGAATCTGCATTTACGGTTGGGTTGTTTGCTGGTGCGTGCATTTATTTTGTCTCAGTTAGGCTTTAAATTTAGGATAAATAACATCTATAGCACTATAAGCAAAATTGATGCCAATTTTATATCTTTGGCGAATCCATTATTAATCAATAACTTATTGATATATAAACTAGCCGGGAAAATGCGATATTGTATTAATATGTTGCAGTATATGGCTAATACTGGATGGGCGGTTACCACTACAATTATGCTGACCATCAGATTAAAAAAA